>Ga0172368_10000444_pt1 | contig 59439 bp, 51 predicted proteins | sample Lak11m_FD_114540 | JGI IMG/M metagenome (GOLD analysis project Ga0172368, IMG submission 114540) | Freshwater microbial communities from Kabuno Bay, South-Kivu, Congo - kab_022012_11m | ecosystem: Environmental > Aquatic > Freshwater > Lake | place: Democratic Republic of the Congo: South-Kivu... | reverse complement strand
ATTTACTTTTATAACCATGAGAGGATACAATTAAAAACAAGACAGACACCTTACGAAACGAGGTGCCTGTCCAGTTGACACATGGGGGCTTTCTTATATGTCTTGTCTAAAGGGTGCAGTCCACTCTTCATGATTTTAATTAAATCACTTTAGAAAAACATCCACCGAATCCATTGCCAGGATTGAACCATCTGCCATGCTGATTTCCATGATCTCGATCCGTATCATTCCAGGATTGATAGGAGTACTGGATAGTTCCACCATCGTATCAAAGGTTCCCGGAGCTCCCATATCCGGGGAGTTTACCTGTATTGGACCCTGGTAAGCCGGGATGTTATTGGAATCCATCATGCGTACAAGTAAGGTGTTTTCAAAAGGAGAAATGCTCACCCTGCCTGTTATCTGGACCTGATTGGACACTTCCCTGCTATTGATAGGCGATTCAATTATTATCTCGCGCAATCCCCCCGCTGGTGTCCTGCTGGTGGTATGCACCTGAACCAGTCCGGGTCCCCAATAGAATCTAAAGGATTGGGTCATGACCTGACTGGGACAACATAAGGCATCATTTGGTGCATGGGTCAGTATATCCAAATTAATGAGGCTATTTGTTATCCCAATCGAATTTACAACCACACGATCTCCCAAAAAATATCCACTGGAAGGTGAAGGATGACCATCGCTGTTGAAAACTGGAACCAGGTACTCAAACTGTCCGGTGCCTCCATAATTTTCTGCCAGTATGATGGCTGCATCCAGAGTCCCGTCCGAATTCAGATCTCCAAAAGCAGCTTGATCCAACATGCTGACAGACAGGTAATCTGCTCCTGAGCCTGTTTCATATCTACCATCTACAAGATTGACCAGGGTCATGCCATTTTGAGCCTGGTATTCCGTATTTGCGAGCATCTCCAAAGTTAATGGCACCAATGTGGCTGCAACCGGGATCGAACTTGGCGTAATCTGTTCCTGGAGGAGTTGTCCCAAAGGCAGATTGCAACTCACCAATACAATCATCAGAAAAAAAGACATGAGGAAGGATCGAGTTTCTTTCATAATCACCTATTCTCCAAAATTATTACGGGATCAGAATACTCCAGGTTGAGCCACCATCCAGGGTTTTATAAAGAGTCTGGTGATTGGTTGCATCACCCGTCAACATCCAGCCTGTCTCACTGTCAACGAATTCAATTTCCATTAGATTTTCAGTAACGTTAATATTGGTTATAATCTGGTTCCATGTCAGGCCGCTATCATGTGTTTTATAAATATTTGCTCCACCATCCCATACGAAGATGTCATTAATGGAAGCAAGTGAATATTGCCCTTTATTGACCAGCGGAGTAGTTGAAGTCCAGGTAATACCACTATCATGGGTGACAAAAAAGACATAACTAGAGTTTTCCAAAAACAGGCGAACCGGTAATAATCCATCCTCATCAGAAAAAAATTGGGCAGTACCCACTTCAGTCATGGCGGTTTCGTATCCACCAGGCAGATTGATAAGCTGCTTGACCCAGGTATAACCACCATCCAAGCTGGTATAGAAATAGATGTTCCCATCCATTGGGATACTTCCTCCGACCCAGCCATGCAAGCTATCCAAAAAAGAAAAGCCACTTTTTTGCCCGCTAAATGGCAAGGTATTGACATCATCGCCTACTCCAGGCTGCATGATGTATACCTGTACCCAAGAGACCCCTCCATCCATACTGGAATACACATCAACCGCTGAAGATCCGGCTGCTGCTCCACGCCCAACCAAAATAAAACCGGTTCTATGATCGATAAAATCGATCTGTCCACTAGCAAATGGAACAGCTACCGAAGACCAATTTAAACCACCATCTATGGTGTAATTGAGTGTACCATTCAAATAATCCGGTCCAGCAATCACCACCCAACCCGTGTCAGGGTCCAGAAAAAATATACTGGCTGAGTATCCCAGACGGTTAACACCCGGTGGGGTTATGTCATACCAGGTCAAACCACCATCCAGCGTACGAACCAGGCTTGTCTCTGTCACTCCCCAGCCATTTTTCTGGTCAAACATACTGATATCGACCAGAGAAGGGTTGTTGATAGCCAGCATATTTGGCAGAGGCACGGGTAAAACAGGATTCAGGGAAGTTGTTGCTTCAGGTGTGTTTGTATGTGATGCCAATAGAGGTGTCGCCGTGACAGGAGTAGGTTTCGAAAACCCGTGAAGAGAGCAAGCCAGACCTGTAAATATTATTAGCATCATTACTGATAGTAATCTTATAGTTATAGAATTTATCCGCATATGACATCCAACATTAGGGTGTTGTTCTAAAACACAGGATACTTTGGTTGTTCCCGTGTGAATCGGTAGACTATACCGGGATCAAAAGGCACACTTCCAAGTGATAGACGAAATTTGTTTTCGAGATGTTCCCAACATTGGGGAAAAAGTTTGGCACTAAAAATTAACCGATCCACTCTACAATGGTTGATTCACCCTGACCGACACCCACACACAATGTAGCAAGTCCGTAATACGGTTTTTCCTGGTCCTTTGCCCGGCGTTTCATTTCGTATAACAATGTGGTTAAAATCCGAGCCCCGGAACAACCCAATGGGTGTCCGAGTGCGATGGCTCCCCCGTTAACATTGACAATTTCCGTATCAAATCCCAACTCCTGTATCACTGCCAGGGATTGGACAGCAAATGCTTCATTTAGTTCGATCAGACCGATATCAGAAAGTTGGAGCCCGGCTCGTTTGAGAGCTTTGGTGGTCGCAGTCACTGGTCCCAAGCCCATAATTCGTGGTGGTACTCCGCCTGCAGCAGATGCCAACAGGCGAGCCATTGGTTTAAGACCCAGGTCATTTGCTCTTTCAGCACTCATCAGCAATAATGCCGCGGCACCATCATTAAGCCCAGAAGAATTACCAGCAGTTACACTCCCTCCTTCCTTGCAAAAAGCCGGGCGTAATTTCGCCAATGCTTCCATATTCGTATCCCGGCGTGGGCGCTCATCTGTATCCACAACTAGTGCATCCCCCTTGCGTTGTGGAATATGCACAGGCAGTATCTCCTGGGCAAATTTTCCGCTTTCAATGGCTGCGATGGCATTCTGGTGTGAGCGCACAGAAAATGCATCCTGCATTTCACGTGTAATTTCAGGTCTCATAGCTGCGATATTTTCAGCTGTTTCCCCCATCTGCTCGATGCCATACAATTTCTCCATTACCGGGTTGGGGTACCGCCAACCCAGGCTAGTATCCCACATGGTCAGGTTTCCCCATGGATAACCTTTTTCAGCTTTCGGAATTGAGTAAGGTGCCCGGGACATATTTTCAACACCTCCGGCGATATAAACATCACCTTCGCCAACCTTGATGGCACGTGCAGCCTGATTAACCGCATTCAATCCGGAAGCGCACAAACGGTTAAAGGTTACGCCCGTCACTTCCACAGGGAGCCCAGCCAGTAAGGATGCCATACGGGCAACGTTGCGGTTGTCCTCACCAGCCTGGTTGGCACACCCAAAAAAAACCTCTTCGACCAAGCTGGGATCAAATTCATTACGATCTAAAATCGCCTTGATCACCTTTGCAGCCAGATCATCAGCCCGGACCGAAGAAAGTACTCCACCTAATGCTCCTATGGGAGTTCGAATGGCATCCATGATATATACTTCAGTCATGCTCTCCTCCAGATTTTGTTCTTAAAATTGATATTAAATTGTTAGGTAATGTCCAAAAAAATCAGTTGTTCTTATGTCTGGATATTAAAGTGTCAACGTCTATTAAGATTCTACCACCAGCCTTGTAATACCCATTAAAGATCTTGCAGACTATTAAGGACGGACTTGTGATCGATTAATAAACTTTACTTGTTGTATAATCAAAATTGATGAATAATCCATCTTCCTCAGACCAGTTCTCCGATAGATCTTCCGAATCATTCGAAGGAAGGATAAACACCTTGCTCGAAGAAATTGATCTGGCCATCAAATGGGACCGCCCCTCAATCCTGCTGGCTGTGTATGCATCAGAAGTAATCAATAACCAGGCTCAGGAATCACTGGCAAAACACATTGAATGGCTAGGGCAAAAGGTCACGCACATTAAAGTTGATAAGGAAAATTTTGACCTGGCATGGTTCCTGGCTCAATTTGAAAAGCACGAGAAAGTAGTCTTTTTTATATCCGGTTTAAGGTGGGGGGGAGGACGGAGTAAATCCAACGCCTATCAAGCATTAAATATTCGCCGGGAATTATTCGTGGATGAAAAGCTCCGCCTGGTCATCTGGCTAAATCAGAAAGAAGCAAGTGACTTGCCTCACCATGCGCCTGATTTTTGGGCATTCCGACATAGGGTGGTGGAATTTCCAGATAACCCTTCAACAATAACCTTTTCCCATCGGGATGAGCTTTCCTGGCGGGATTGGCAGGTAAATGAAACCCCGTATGATCTAAGATCCAAAATCGCCCTTAGAGAATCCATTCTAGCTGAATTACCAGTCAATGACACCTCCCTGTTCACCCGCACAGAATTAATGTATGCGCTGGCTTATTTTTACTGGTGCCTGAAGGAATATGATGCAGCGACCACCTACCTGGAAAATGGCCTGGCTTTGACCAATCATCCACAAGGTGCCGCCATCCAGACGAAATTCAAGATCGCCTTGGGTATGCTTTACCACGACCAATACATGCTGGATAAAGCCCTGGTCACTTTTCAACATGTTATCGAGATAGAACCCCGCAACCCATTTGCCTGGAACAATCTGGCCCGAGTATTCAATGACCAGGGTCGCCAAGCGGATGCCCTGCATTCCTTTAAGAAATCTATCAAACTAGCACCGAAATATGCCATCGCCTGGAATAATTTGGGTAATTTTTACCGCGAGATTGGGAATAAACCTGATGCTTCGCATGCTTACAAGCAGGCTACCCACTTCGAACCTCAGAATTCCATACCCTGGATTAACCTTGCCCATACGCATCTTGATTCCGGTCAACCGGATCTCGCCATTCGCGCTTATAAAAAAGCTATCCGCCTGGTTCCTGAGAATGCTGTCTTACTGAACGAACTCGGTAATGTATACCGGGAAATGAACCGGTTTAAAGATGCCATTGCTTCTTACAACAAAGCCATTAAACTCACCCCTGAATATGTTTTACCTTATGGAGGTTTGGTCGCCTGCTATCGACAGATGGAAAGACCTGATGCTGCCAAAAAACACTTCAGCCTAGCTCAACCACTGCTTGATAACCAGCCCGCACTCAGACGTGCCGAATTCGAAGCGCTTTGTGGAAACAATACAGCAGCCCTCCAGTTTCTAAAAATCGCCCTTGATAATAACCTGATCAACCCAAATTCAATTCGCACCAATCCAAATTTTATGGGCTTGCATTCCGATACCCGTTTCCAGGAATTGATTGATACCAATTGAATGGCAGGATCATTGGAATAATAGAATAACAGAGGATTAATGAATTTTTTTCAGGGAATTCTATTGGTAATTTTAGTTACGGTTTCCTCGATCATTGCTTGGAAATCAGTTAAAAAAACAGACTCCCGGGTTGCAAAAAGCCTGATCTTTTTTGCCGTTGGATTGTCAATCTGGTCCATCCTTTATTATAGTTTCCCCGAAATCACTCAATCCAGAATGATGTTTTGGCTTGCAATTACCTATCTGGCAGCAATGATCACCCGACTTTCTCTTTTTATTTTCTCGCTGCAATATTCAGACACCGATAACTGGCTTAACAAACGGACATTCAGCTTGTTCCTGATCGAACCCATTCTGACGCTCTTAATATTTATCACCAATCAAAAGCATGGTTTCTTTTACACCCGGACGACCGATCCATTTTTCGGTACTTCCATACAAATAGGTCCGTGGTATTGGATAACCACCGTTTACAATTACAGTTTGTTGTTGGCAAGTATTTTGATAATCGGCCAAACCTATCTGCGACCTTCACATACAAATCGCAAATTGACTGGTTTACTATTTCTCGGGATGGTTGCCCCGCTTGTCTTATATGTCGCCACACTGGCGAGTTCTGCCATCATTCCAGGCGCAGATTTATCCCCCGTGGTTTTTCTTGTACCTGTAATTATGCTTGCAATCGGTCTGATTCGAAATCACCTATTGGATTATTCAATCCAGTCACGGGATTCCGTTTTTGAACTCTTGCAGGATGGCTGGATGGTTCTGGATGAAAATAAAAATGTCATCGACCTGAATCCTATTGCAGAAGAGCTGATCAATAAATCACGAGAAGAAATATTTGGTTCATTCGCCAATGATGTTCTAGCAGAATGGCCTAATGTCATAAGCCAGATCAACAATGACACGGTTGTATTCGACACCAATTACAGCCTTGTATGGAAAGGTTTTCGGCATTACTTCAATTTGCGTGTTCAGCCTCTCACCAACAATAACAAGCGATTGATCGGACACGTAATCTTCTGGCGGGACATAACTGAACAAAAAATGGCAGACGATTCCCGCAGACAAGCCCGAGAGGAGATGTTTTTGCTGTTGCGTGGTTTGGCCAGTGCAGCCAGTGCTGCTTCAAATTTGCAATCATTCTTGTCAGAAGCATTGTATCAGATCATTCCGGTTTTCCAATCCCAGAGCATCAGCATCTTCTTGTTGGATGAAAATCAACAAAATGAAGAACCTTTTAAGTTGTCGCTGAAAAACCAGGTGGGGTTGCCCGGCTCCATCGCTAAAAAGCTTTCCAAATTAACCGTGAAGAACGAGAGCATTGGAAGTTTATTTAATGAAGTGTTAGTCAGACGACAGATATTTGTTTCCAGGGAATTGGAGACAGATCCCCTTGTTCCATCTGAATTAAAGGACTTTGGTCCTGGCACATTGATGGCGGCTCCATTACGTTCCAACGATCAAATGCTTGGCATTGTTTGCATCGTTAGAAGGTCAGAAGATATTTTTACACAAGAAGATAGAATTCGTTTCAATTTTGCAGCTGAAGAGATCTCTAACTTCGTTTTCAATGACAGGCAACGGCAGCTAGCCATCAGCCTAGCAGAACGTGCCCGTCTTGTTCGTGACTTGCATGATTCAGTCACTCAAAAACTATATGGGCTTCTGGCTCTCACAGAGGCAGCCCAAGCCGGGTTGGAGATGGGATCAACAGAAATGTCCACCAAGGTCCTGGTACCAATTGGAGAACATGCACGACAAGCGCTAAAAGAAATGCGCTTGTTCCTATTTGAATTAAGCCCATCGACCTTAAAGAAGGATGGTTTGATCGCTGCGCTCAACCAGCGCCTGGATGCGGTTGAAGGCCGGGCGGATATGGCCCGCAGGATCCAGTCGGATGATAATATCTACCTTACATACGATCAACAAGTGGAATTTTTCTTTATTGCCCAAGAAGCCCTAAATAACACACTCCGGCATGCTCATGCAAAGTCAGTGGAGATCAACTTGAAACAAACCAAAAAGCATATCATCCTGGAGATTGAAGATGATGGTCTCGGTTTTGATACTCGTGATCTCAAGCAGGGAGGGATTGGATTACGCAGTATGCGCGAGCGATCCGAGAAAATCGGGGCTACCTTAAAAATGCGCTCAAAACCTGGAAATGGGACTAAAATTGTCTTGTCATTGAGAAAGGATGGAGAATAGTATGGATAAAATTCGAGTACTCATTGTGGATGACCAGACTGTCATAAGAGAAGGGCTGGTGGCAATTTTGTCCTTCTACCCTGAAATCGAAGTTGTGGGCCAGGGAGAAGATGGTATTCAAGCCGTGGAGAAGGCGAAGGAACTTAAACCCGATGTGATCCTTTTGGACTTGGCGATGCCCCGTCAGGGTGGTTTGAAAACCATTCCTCAACTTTTAGAGATCGATCCAAAACCCAATATACTGGTAGTCACCGCTTTCGCAGAAGACGAGCTGGTTTTTCCAGCCATAAAAGCCGGTGCATTGGGTTACCTGCTCAAAGATTTCAAAAGAGATAATTTGGTGCAATCCATTCGGGATGTAGCCAAAGGACAGGCATCTTTGGCACCTTCCATCGCGTTGAAAGTCATCCAGGAATTCAATAATCCCGAAGAAACATCTCTACCTCAAGATGCCCTCACTTCCCGCGAGTTGGATACACTGCGCTTAATTGCGCGTGGTTATAGCAACCAGGAGATTGCAAATGAACTCTTCATACAGGAACGTACTGTAGCCAAGTATGTAAGTAGTATTCTGACCAAGATCCATGTCGAAAATCGTACCAAAGCCGCCCTGTATGCCTTGCGTGAAGGCATATCTGAACTGGATAAGAATCCGGAATAGGTCTCAAGATCCAGTTACATTGAAAAACAATTCAAAAGAACAGCCTCATGAAAAATGAGGTTGTTTTTTTAATATCCCTTGTTTTGGAGGAACTGAAATCCTTTTATCTTGTAGCCTAAATCGGAGTTTATTTATGGTCATTCTTGACCATTAATTATTGTAAAACTGGTCAATTCTTATTGCATACCAGCTATTTAAAGACATATTTCTTGCATTTTCCCTAACCTACACAGGCGATATACTAAATTCAGGTTCCACCAGAAAATTCGATCCATATATTTAAGTTATTTCACTGGAAAACAATAAAGGAAAGGAAGAATGTTTTCAGGTCAATACAGTTCTCATCTCACCACCGATCATCACCTAACTCCCCCTCAGGGTTTTAGCGATCTGCTCGTGGAGGGAGCAATGATTACACGGGGATTTGATCGAAATCTGATGGTGCTGACCGACCAAACTTTTCAAAAACTGTCATCCAAGATCATGTCCATGAATCTTACTGACCCTGCTGCACGCATGCTAATGCGTATGCTATTGGGAAACGCTAATAAAATTTCCATGGACAATAATGGGAAAATGCTCATCCCAGAAAAACTCTGTCAAATAACCAATTTACAATCCCCAACTATTCTTGTGGGATTGGGTGATTTTTTCGAGATCTGGTCTTCCGAAGCATGGTCTGAACAGGAAACAAAGCTGGCAGATTCTGAGTCTGACCCCGACCGTTATTCAGCGCTGAATCTCATATTGCAGTAGATCTGTTTAAGTAAATCAGGAAGAAATAACCGGGTATACAAGAGGTAACAAATGATTGATTTTGAATACATCAAGGCAAAGGATTTCGACCGAGCCTGGTTGAATTTTGAGCTCGATCTGCCCCTCAAACCTGGAAAGAACGGAGAAATCAACCCATTTTATATCAATCGCCCAGGAAACCCGATTGCCGAGTTGGAAGATGCTTTGCTGGCACCTTTCTACCGTCCCCCAAAATTCTTCTTTTCAGGGCATCGCGGTTGTGGAAAATCCACCGAATTATTGCACTTGATGAGCAACCCAAAGATCATTGAAAAATTCTGGCCGATAAATTTTAGCATCCGTGAAGAAGCAGATATTATCGACTTGGATTTTCGCGATATCCTGCTGTCCATAGGTGGGCGGATGTTTCGTGAATATCGCAAAGATGGCGGCAAACTACCCGAACAACTTCTCAAAGAATTGAACACTTGGCGTGGAAAAGTGGAGGAAGAGGTTAAAACCATCCGCGGTTTACCGGTTCAATATGAACTAGGAGCAGGGATGGAAGCTTTCTTCGTCAACGCTGGATTAAAAATGAAAATGGAGCCTAAAACACGCTCCGAGATCCGTCAAGTTTTCGAAAGGGATATCACAGGTCTAATCTCCGTAATTAACAACATTGCTACTGCAATTTACAGCAAGGAGAAACGTATTCCTCTTATCCTGATCGACGATCTTGATAAACCCGAGCTTGAAAAAGCACGTGCCATCTTCCATGACCGCCGCGAAATCATGATGCAGCCCAACTGCGCCATTGTCTATACAGTTTCAAGTGCTCTTTTTTATAGTAAAGATTTCGATTCCATACGAGATCAAGCCGTTTTCCTTCCAAATATCAATCTTCACCTTCGTCTCAAATCAAACGAAAAGGTTGCACAGGGTTATGAAATCCTGGAGAGTTTTGTAACAAAGAGAATGGACCTTAATTTGATTAATCCCAATGCCCTCCAGCAAGCCATTACTTATAGTGGTGGCGTTTTTCGGGAGATGGCCCGCATCATGCGCACTGCCCTTGGTCAGGCACGCAGGCGCAAGACTGCCAGGGTCGAAATTGAGGATGTCGAATTTGCTGCCACCGAGATTCGTAATGAATACAGGCGTATCCTTGAAAAGGAAGACATTGAAATTCTAAAGAAAGTCCAGATCGATAACCGCCTGGAATACAACGATCGTCTAACTCCTTTGCTTCAACTCCTTGCATTGTTGGAATATCGTGACGGAGAAAACTGGTGTGACGTCCATCCTGTTCTAAGAAGTTTACTGAATGACTGAAGATCCCATATTGAGTAAGAAATTGGATAAATAATTATGACAACAACCCAAATTCCAATCCAGACTACCAATACCGAAACCTTTGATGATCGGATAGATATTCTGTTCCGGGAGCTAGAACTGGCAATTCGCTGGCAACGGCCATCCATCCTGTTGGCGATCTTTAATTCTGAACATATTCACAATGAAGTCGAAACCGTTCTAAAAAATCGTTTATTGGCTGTCGGTCAGGATGTTCATTCCTTCAAGATTGAAGACGATGAAAATTCAGATATCCCTGTCTTTTTGACTAACCTGCCTCACCTCGATAAAAAGGTAATATTTGTTGAGGGTTTTAAGTTGAGTGGTGGGCAAGAGAATATCAAGGCTTACCGGACGTTAAACATAGGGAGGGATTACTTTATCAACCGCAAGGTTCGGGTTGTATTCTGTTTGACTGTGGACGAAGCCAATGAGTTGGCGCGCTATGCGCCGGAATTTTGGGGTTACCGACATCGTGTTGTCGAATTTCTGGAACACCTGGATCCCGGGACTTCACCCTTGCGTTCACTGGGAACCATCTGGCAAGGAATGGGGGCATCCTGCGACGGAATGGATGACCTAGATAACAGGATTGCATTACGGGATTCCTTATTAGCCGAGCTCCCTGAGATCAAAGAATCCACATCAGTACGGGCAGATTTGTTAATTTCATTGGGAGTTCTACATTGGTGTAAAGGAGATGTTGAGAAAGCCATTGGTCTTTCCCAAACAGCTTTGCAACTGGCTGCCAAAACTGAAAATAAGTGGTTCGAAGCCTTTTGCTTCAACTCCCTGGCGCTTATTCAAGCCAACACCGGCCAAGTTAGTGTGGCTATTGATGGGTTAAAATATGCCGGCAGCCTGGCTCCCGATCAGATATTCCCTTGGAATAACCTGGGATACCTTTTTAACGAACTCGATCGTTTTGATGAAGCTTTAGATGCTTTCCACACTGCAATGCAATGCAACCCACGTGATCCTTTGAGTTTGAATGGTTTGGGAAATGTATATCTTAAACTTGGACGCGCCAAGGATGCCATGACCAATTACCAGTTGGCTATCCAGTCGGCACCTAATTTTGCTTATGCTTGGAATGGAATTGGAAATATTTACGCCAGCCAGGATCAGACGGAAGCAGCCATAGCTGCGTTTCAAAAAGCGATTGATCTAGATCATCATTTGGCATCACCTTGGATCAGTTTGGGTAGCATTTTTGAAAAACTTGAAAGGCTGGATGAAGCAGCATATGCATTCCAAAAAGCCTTCGACCTTGACCCTGCCAATCCCCTAGTTTGGCATGAACAGGGAAAGATCTACTTGAATACAGGTTGTTATGATGAAGCAGTCTGCGCCTTCCAAAAATCCATTGAATTGGAGCATGGAAATGGATGGTCCTACTTCAATCTGGCACAAACCTATGTCTGCAAAGGTAAATACACGGAAGCAATACAACTTTATCACAAGAGCATCAAACTTTTTAAAAATAATTCCGAAAAAGCAATCACCTGGAGCAGGTTAGGAAATATTTACATAAAGAAGAATGATATTCAAAATGCGATCACAGCCAAGAAGATCGCCCTGGAACTTGATCCTGAGAATGAGCAGATCAAGGATGAATTAATGGAAATCCATAACTCCTTGAATTTGCAGAACAAATCAGATGACGAAAATCTTAAATCCAGAACAACAATGGAAACCACCGCTTTGCAAAGGTTCTTGGCTGACGCAACCACAGAATTGGAGGCAGATTCTACCTTTGATTATGAATATACCCAATTAGGACCGCTTACTGAAAACCAGACTATTGGGACAGCACGTCTCTGGAACGAACGTGGAAATATTCTTATGAATACTGGTGCTTTCAACCACGCCACCCATGCTTACAATAAAGCCATTGAACTGGACTCTGATTTTGGATGGCCCTATGGAAATCTGGCTTTGATCGCCGTAAAAAATGGCAAAATTGGAGATGCAATACCACTCTATAAAAAAAGTATCAAACTTCTTACTACAAATCTAGAAAAAGCAGTGGTATGTAACCGCTTGGGGAATGCCTACCGAAAAATGAATGATTATATTAAAGCCATTCAAGCACACCGAAAAGCACTCGAACTGGATCCAAAAAACATCAACGCACAGCAGGACCTGATCCGTATCCATAATGATCTCGGTCATATCAAGGCAGCCATCAACTTGCTGACAGCCAGTCTGGACAAAGCATCAGCTTGGAATATGCTGGGAAATGCCTACCGACGTCTTAGCGATTATGAATCTGCCACAGACGCCTTTCAAAAAGCTGCTGATCTGGCTCCTGATGATTTTGCCTTCAGGTTCGACCTGGAAGAATCCATCAAAGAAAAAAGACAAAAACTCCAACCTTCTCCAAACGGTACCCGTGGAAATGGCAGGGAGACTATTGAAGAGCTTAAAATTGCTTTCAAAAAAGCAAGTGATACAACTCCAATTGATGACAGCCAACCAGGTCCATTGGGAGAATTAATGGAAATCGAGCCTGATCTCAAGTCAGTAAGAGGCAGTCGGTTTGCCCAGATTGGGGAAATATTCGATCCAGCACAAGAAATCCGGACAAATTACCCTATTGGTGAACCTGCCCACCGGAAAGTTGGATCTATTTCAACCCGCCGCAACCTGGTTGACAAGCCTGCTCCTGCCTATCTCTCGGATGAGAGTGAGATCATCAACGCAAGAATCTCCCAAAACACCACAACCAGTTACCGTAACATGTGGCATCTGGATGATGCGCATTCTTCCTTCCAGAAAGTGACCGAATCCATTACGGCTGAAAGCCTTGACCCTGCACTACTAGTCTATCAGCATGCTGTTGAACTTGTTTCCGCTGGATCGGGAATAGGGTATTCTGTAAGTGAAAAGGATTCCTACTCGCCCTTACCCGCTCCTTCATCAGTAGAACGATCTACCGTTGAAAAAACCATACAACGTAAACCTCTGGAATTCGTCGTTGCGGAACCTGCTCCTGATTTTGAACAAACAAGAGAAGGGATCTCCAAAGAGGACAAAATCCCAGAAGATTTACCTGCTCCAACAATCACACGGGTACCTTCCAAACCACAGATTGAAGTTGCCAAGCTCGAACGGGACATTCTCACCTACCAAACCGTGACCGGGATCAATCCAAAAAATGCACGTGCCTGGCACTCCCTTGGAAATTTGCTGCGGTTAGCCGGGCGATATGATGATGCTGCAGATTCGCTTGAAAAAGCAACTGAACTCGATCCACTCCAGGAAATTTTCCATTATCATCTGGGGTTGGTGTATGCCGCTCAAAACCGTTTTGAAGAAGCTATTGAGACTTTTAAGAAGGTGATTCAGATCAATCCGGAGTACAACCTGGCACACGCCACACTGGCAGGTTATTACAAAAAACTTGGTTATAAAGAAGATTATGAATACCACATGGCAATCGCCCAGCGCACCATACAGGATGAAAAAGAATTTAACCAGGCTTGCTTTGAAGCCATATTCGGAAATGTTGAAAAAGCCATCGAATTGCTGAAGATTGCCCTGAAACAAGAACAAACTACACCAGATTGGGTTAGCCGTGACCCGGATTTTGATAATATTCGATCCGACAAACGCTTCCAGGCACTACTCGAAGGTTGAAAACATAAATCAGTTCTCTCGTAGAGAGATCAACCAGCTTCCAAAGAATCGGCAATAATTAATATTGCGCTGATCTAAATTCTTCCCATCCCTGATGGTATGCCTCACAGGAATATTTATTCTGGTTAGAAATTGGGAAGAAAGTCTTTCGTTCCAATTAACACCATTTACATCAGCTTATTTTAACCTCCACTAAAAATCACATCTATAACCTTCCATGTATTTATCAGGTTAAGATCCTGAAATGTACATAACTTCTCAGGCTAGTCACATTCCCAAAGAACACTGGGACAGAGTGAGGGAGCGTTCCTCCCTAGCACTTGCCCAAGTATGCAACTGCAACCGAGGATCTCCCGTAATGCCAGGGGATCCTCACCTGCACTCCCTGGCATTACCCGCCAGGGCAGGTATGCATGCAGGTGCAAGTGTCACTTCGTTCAGTAAGAAAATCAAACTCACAATATACTTCAAACTCCCTAGGAAATTAGGACTACCGGAGTGGTTACTATCTTATATAACTGGATTAATTACATCCTTTGTCAATATTTTTCTGTTTAAAGAGAGGATATTCGTATTGGGGGTATAATGACGCATGGCACTACTCTCCCGGATAAGACAAAGGTTTAATAAAACTGGGTGGATATTTACACCCCTAATTATCCAACATCTCTTATAAGGAGCCAAAATTCATGCCTGCAAAAGGATGGATCGAAGTCAGTGATATGTACTGTAAAGGGTGTGAACTCTGTATCAACGCCTGCCCCCAAAAAGTTTTACAGCTGGATATGGATCGGCTAACCCCGAAAGGTTTTCACCCTGCACATCTTTATAAGGATGGCTGCACAGGTTGTGCAATTTGTGCTCTGGTTTGCCCGGATGCCGCAATTACAGTTTACCGTGAAGTTACCAAGAAACCTGTGATCGCAGCGGGAGGTGCATGATATGGCACGAGAATTTCTTAAAGGCAACGTTGCCATGGCTGAAGCTGCTGTCCGGGTTGGCCTGGAAGCTTATTTTGGTTATCCCATAACTCCTCAAACTGAAGCTCTCGAACATATGTCTGCCCGAATGCCTGAACTTGGGAGAACATTTGTTCAGGCTGAAAGTGAAGTGGCAGCCATCAACATGGTCTATGGAGCCGCTTGTGCAGGTGTACGGGTAATGAGTTCATCTTCCAGTCCGGGAATTTCCCTAATGATGGAGGGAATCTCCTATATTTCAGGTACCGAGGTACCAGCAGTCCTTGTAAATGTTATGCGGGGTGGTCCGGGATTGGGGAATATCGCTCCGTCCCAGGCTGATTACAACCAGGCAGTACATGGCGGCGGTCATGGTGATTACAACCTGATCGTTTTAGCCCCTTCCACAGTCCAAGAGACAATTGATTTGATGGTTCTAGCTTTCGATCTGGCAGAAAAATATCGCATGGTAACCATGATCTTAACCGATGGCTCCATCGGGCAGATGATGGAGCCAGCCGAACTTCCCGAGATGCGCCCGGTGATCCGGAAAGATTGGGACTGGGCTACCAACGGTGCCATTGGTCGAGAGCATCGTATTCTTTCTTCGATCTATATCAACCCGCCATTGGAAGAGGAAACCAATTTACGCTTGATGAGAACATGGCAGAAAGTTCAAGCAAATGAGGTGCGTTTTAAGGAATATTACCTGGATGATGCCGAGTTTGTGGTCATCGGATTTGGTACCGCCGGACGCGTTGCTCTTTCTGCTGTGCGGGCTGCGCGTGCCCAAGGCATCAAGGTTGGCCTGTTCCGCCCTGTCAGTCTAAATCCGTTCCCGTATGCCATGATCGATGAATTAGCGAACAAAGCCAGCGCTTTCCTGGTGGTTGAAATGAATACCGGCCAGATGTTGGAAGACATCCGCCTGGCTGTGCGTGGACGCATCCCTGTGGAATTCTACGCACGCCTGGGAGGCATTGTACCCTTCCCCGACGAAGTTCTTTCCGAGATACAGCGAGTGGCAACCACTAAACTGACCACTGACCTGCATCCACGTGATGCCTGGCTGGCACGTTTCACAGCCCAAAGTGAGAGGTAAATATGACAAACCTGGCAACCCCTGAAAACATGGTCTATTCCCGACCTGAAAGCCTGACAGCTGTTCACAATCACTATTGCCCTGGTTGTACCCATGGAATAGCCCACCGTCTGATCGCTGAAGTATTGGATGAGATGAATATTAGAGACCACACCATTGGGGTTGCCCCGGTGGGTTGTTCGGTTTTTGCCTACAACTATTTCAATTGTGATTTTGTTGAAGCCGCACATGGACGCGCTCCTGCCATGGCAACCGGTATCAAGCGTGTTTTGCCTGACCGGGTAGTTTTCACATACCAGGGAGACGGTGACCTGGCATCCATCGGTATGGCTGAGATCATGCATGCAGCAGCCCGCGGCGAAAATATCACCGTGGTCTTTATCAATAATGCCATATATGGTATGACCGGTGGACAGATGGCTCCCACCACTCTGCCCGGGCAGAAAACTACATCCTCGCCTAAAGGTCGCGATGTGGAGGTTGCTGGTTATCCCATCCGCATGGCTGAGATCCTTGCCAACATGGACGGAGCCGGTTACATCGTTCGCCGGAGTTTGCATGACCCCAAGAATATTCGCATGGCAAAGAAAGCCATTCACACAGCTTTCGAGACGCAAATTCGTGGTCTGGGTTTTTCCATGGTCGAACTGCTTTCCACCTGTCCCACCAATTGGGGTATCACACCCCTCGAATCCCTGACCTGGTTGGAAGACCACATGATCCCGGTCTACCCGCTAGGTGATTATAAAGTTTCCGAACACCTGGCTGCAGTCAAACTCTAAACCAACAAATGGAATTATGAAAAGTTACTCACAGGAGAACCCATGCAAAAAGAGATCCTGATAGCTGGTTTCGGTGGACAAGGTGTCCTATTCGCCGGCCAGGTCATTGCCTATGCAGCCATGGACACTGGCAAAGAGGTCACCTGGATACCATCCTATGGACCGGAAATGCGCGGTGGCACGGCCAACTGCACCGTTGTGATCTCAGACGATGAGATAGGCTCCCCCCTTGTCAAGAATCCGCCTGCCATCATCGCCCTCAATCTGCCTTCATTTGATAAATACGAAAAACTCGTTCAACCCGGTGGGGTCTTGATCGTTAATCAATCGATGGTGGACCGTGGCGCTTCACGAAAAGACATCACGACAATATTCTTGCCGGGTAACGAGGTAGCTGAAGAGATCGGCGATCGCCGCCTGCTCAATATGGTCATGCTCGGAGCATTGCTCACACGCCTTCCAGAATTGAGCATCCAGGATATTGAAACCGCCCTGGATGCGCACCTGCCCGAGCGCCACAAAAAATTGCTTCCCCAAAATCGCACTGCCTTGCAGCGCGGCTACGATTTTGCCCTGAAGGAACTGGATAAGCAGAACAAATAGCATGAGAATTTGTTGTCTTTTCAATCCAACAAGACATGGTCAATTTGCAACCGATAAAGGTTTTTTAGAGAAGATATTTCCACACTTACATCAAAATACAATAACACTGAAATTATTAGGGATTGCCTAGTTACGGTGGTTCTTTCCAAATCTGTGACATCCTGAAACACTGATGTTCTTCCAGCTACGAATAATCTCATTCTTCTCCGGAATTTTTAGTTTTTCCGCGGACCGCAGTTCTGAATGTTATTGAGTTGGAAAATAATCCACAAATTTATGCACTCCCGATTAAAATAATCCCCTGTACTGAATGTCCGTTTTTCCCTTATACTTAATGCGGTAAAATCTATGATCCACACTTACAGCATCGACGGTCTATCCGTCCAAACCGGGGATATCGTCTGCACCATGAACGGTAAACCCGACATATTACCTGGTGAGTTCTGGCGCCTGGTTGGGCGCTTGGTACCAGGAGATGTCGACCATATCGCCATATATCTTGGCCCAAACGGCAGGTGCATGGAAGCAGGAGCGCTGGGAGTTATAACTTTCGAAGTTTTCGGAAACATTTGGGAAACTGAGCTCATGATTCGCCAGAGAGGCTTGCTTTTGGATACCTTCTATGGAGTGGTCTGCCCATTGGATGGGTTGCAATTATCCGAAGATGAAGAATTCCACATGCGCGCTCGCGTGGCTGAATACTGCCTGGAGCAGATCGGAAAACCTTACAACTTGAATTTCCTCAATTCCGAAAAAGAAGATGCCTTTTATTGCAGCCAACTTGTTTACAAGGCATACCAACAAGTTGGTATTGATCTGAACACTGGCATGGAGATGGAACGCTTTCCTGGCACCAATAAGATTATATTCCCACAGGAAATCTGGGAAGGCAGCAATCACAAGAAATTTTGCCGGTAAAAATCGACTGACATCCAAATATCCCGATCTGCTCATCTTTGAACCATCTTTAATTCTATCGCACGATCAATATTTTATTCATCGGAAGAACAAACCTAAGTTTTTACTATGAGAATTCTCAAAACCTCCCATGTATGTTGGTTTGAGATAACCCTTCAACCACATTATTATTTGCTATGCACAACCAATTCGGCAAACATAGAAATCATATAATCTTTATGATCAAGCTTGATCCTTCCTCCCTATTCATAAAAAAGATACTATAATGCGCACACTATGAATTATCTCATCACCGGTGCAGCCGGATTCCTCGGTTCCGCCCTGGCTAATCACCTAGCCCGCGAAGGCCACCAGGTGCGCGGACTAGATGATCTCTCTACAGGAGATCCACAGGCGCTTTCTCCGAATGTCCATTTTACACGTGGTGATGTCAATGACCGCCCAAAATTGTGGACTTTGCTTCAGGAAGTGGATTGCGTTTACCACCTGGCAGCGCGCGTTTCCGTCCAGGAATCCATCCTCTATCCTCGCGAATACAATGCTGCCAATGTTGGCGGAACAGTAAGCCTGATGGAAGCCATGCGCGATGTAGGTGTTCATCGTGTCATCCTAGCCTCTTCCGGTGCGATCTATGGCGACCAGCCCATTCAACCTCTAACCGAAGATATGCGCCCCGCACCGCACTCCCCTTATGCGGTTTCAAAACTGGCTGCCGAGTATTACATTCGTACCATCGGCAATTTATGGGGTATCGAAACCACCAGCCTGCGAATTTTCAACGCTTACGGACCAGGACAACACATCCCTGCCTCTCATCCTCCAATCGTTCCACACGCCATGCGCCAGGCTTTGCGGGGTGGCACTCTGGTTGTGCACAGTGATGGACAGCAAACCCGTGATTACGTATACGTCGACGATGTAATCTCAGCCATGGTGGCAGCCTCCACCGCCCCAAATATCAATGGACTAGTTATCAATGTCGGGAGCGGTATTGAAACGAGTGTGCGCAACCTGATCAACCTGATATTAAGCACGTCAGGGAGTAAAACCAACATAGTTTATAACCAGAAGATCGCCGGGGGAGTCTCGCGCATGTGCGCTGACCTGTCGCTGGCTTCACAAAAGTTGAACTATAAAGCTTCCATCTCGCTCGAAGAAGGTCTGCGCTTGACCTTAAAACGTGACCCGCGCCTGAATGTTGGCTAAATACTCGTTTGAGCAACCCTATTTTGCGATGCAGCTTTTTAAATGTTAATACTTTTGTTCCTTTTTTCCACGCAAAAACAACACCATTAATGCCATCTTCCATATTGTCCCCGGAATTCTACAACCGCCCCACCCTGTATGTCGCACGTGAATTACTCGGAATGCACCTGGTACGCATCCTAGATGGTGTTCGTCTGGCGGGTATCATCACTGAAACAGAAGCCTACATCGGCGAAATCGACCAAGGCTGCCATGCCAAAGCGGGTCGCACGAAACGTACAGCTGTCATGTACGGTCCAGCCGGGCATGCATATGTCTATTTCACCTATGGCAGACACTGGATGCTGAATGCTGTCACAGAAGCCGAGGGTTTTCCAGCTGCGGTTCTGCTGCGTGCCATTCAGCCATTGGAAGGTCTGCAAGTCATCTCCAGCAACCGTCAGGGTCGTGGCACTGATGGTCCGGCCAAATTGACTCAGGCACTTGGCATTCAGAAAGAAGCCAACAACTGCGATCTTTGCAACCCACGCGATGACTTGTGGATCGAACAGGGCCAAACCATTTCGAACAAAAACGTGACCATTGGACCTCGTGTGGGGTTATATACTGTACCGGAGCCCTGGAGATCCAAACCCTGGCGGTTCCGGGTAAATGTTTCATAAAATATCAAGATCCTGGTAAAGAATTACCAGCACAGAAATTAAAGGACTCAAAGAAGTATATTCAAACCATATTTTCTATTCCTTTGCACTGCAATATTTCTTTACCGAACTGACGGTCTCAATCATATTTATTATGGAGGAAAACATGGGTTTATTGGAAGGAAAGAACGCACTGATCTTCGGTCTCGCCAACGACCGCTCCATTGCATGGGGAATCGCCCAAGCAATGCACACCCAGGGTGCCCGAATCGGTTTTAGCTATGCGGGGGAAGCTCTCGAGCGTCGTGTCCGGCCTTTGGCAGAATCAATTGGTGCCACCTTCGTGGAAGAATGTGACGTCGCCAATGATGTCGCCATTCTATCTGTGGCAGAAAAAGCTGTAAAAGAATTTGGTCAGATCGACATCCTGGTCCACTCCATAGCATTTGCCAATCGGGATGAATTAACCGGTCCTTTCTACAATACCAGCCGTGCTGGTTTCCACCTGGCCCTGGACATCAGCGCTTTCTCATTTGTAGCCCTGGCTCGTGCTTTTCAACCTCACATGCCCAGAGGCAGCTCAATGGTTTGCATGACCTATCATGGCTCTGTAAAGGTCGCCCCACATTACAACGTGATGGGTGTTGCCAAAGCCGCCCTGGAAGCTTCCACCCGTTACCTTGCCTATGACCTGGGATCACAGGGGGTACGCGTCAATGCCATCTCGGCTGGACCCATCCGCACCCTGGCTGCCGCGGGCGTGAGCGGATTCAAGGACATGCTGCGCTCCTTTGCAGAGATGTCACCCTTACGCGAGAACGTCACTCCCGAGGATGTTGGAAACGCGGCTGTCTTTCTTTGTTCGGATATGGCCGCCCATACCACTGGTGAAGTCTTTTATGTCGATTCGGGCTACAACATCATGGGTGTGACCGAACCTGAGTAAAGCAATAATTAATGCACCTATCATGAAATTGAATCAAGGACACAGTTAATCGTGTCCTCTTTCTTTAATCTGCATGATTACTCATTAAACTAAAATTATATTTATTATCGGTAAGGAATCACCCTCAATAACCATACCTGATCAAATCGAGGATAACTTTTTTATCCCTTCCAGACCCCACTAAGAAGATGATAAAATAAACCCATGTTCAAGCGTAACACATCTCCAACCTCCACATCCCCTGTACAGGCTGTCGAGCGGGTCACTTCCGTTCTGGGGGCAGGTATCATCTGGCAAGGAAGTCTGACCGGCTCGGGTGGTGTGCGCATTGAAGGTTCTTTCGAAGGACAGATCGAGCTGAGCGGCATGCTTATGGTCGGAGAAACCGGACGTGTCACCTGCCCGGATTTACGCGCTGCAACCGTCATCGTAGCCGGGTCTGTTCGCGGAAATATAACCGCCCAAAAGGTTGAGATCCGCTCTACAGGGCGAATCTGGGGTAATGTGGTTACCATATCCTTTGCCACAGAAGAAGGCGCATTCCTACGCGGCCAGATCCGAATGGAGGAGCAACTCGATCTCGGCCTGGATGGTAGCCCTATCTCCGAACCATCATCCGCTTCAAAAACCAGCTAATACCCATCCCATTATTATTGAAAGAGCCTATGGATAAAATCAACCAACCCATTCCCATGTCGTCACCAGACCTGGGTCCAGCTGAGCGCCAGGCAGTAATGAACGTCCTCAATACCCCCAATCTGAGTATGGGTCCCGGGATTAACCGATTTGAAGAGGCCATTTGCCAATTAACAGGCAGTCAGCATGCCATCGGAGTCAACTCTGGTACAGCTGGATTGCATCTGTGTGTTCGTGCCGCTGGAATTGGTGCGGGTGATTACGTTATCACTACACCATTCTCCTTTGTTGCCTCCAGCAATGTACTCCTTTTCGAAAATGCAGTTCCAATATTTGTGGATGTGGATCCACGCACAGGAAACATTGATACAAATTTGGTTGAAGCTGCTGCGCATGATCTCATGATCGGAGGTAAAAGAGCCCAGCAGTGGTTGCCTCGCCGTGGAGCAGAACCTGGCCAACCGCTAAAAGCAATATTACCGGTGGATGTCTTCGGGCAGCCTGCCGACCTCGACCCAATCCTCAGGGTTGCACACCAGTATCAACTCCCAGTTATCGAAGATTCGTGTGAAGCCCTCGGATCCGAATACAAAGGCCGCCTGGCTGGAACCATCGGTGATTTCGGTGTATTTGCCTTCTACCCCAACAAACAGATCACTACCGGCGAAGGTGGGATCATCATCACTAATGACTCCGTTACTGCTGATTTCATGCGATCGCTGCGTAATCAGGGCCGCGCTGTAGGGGACACCTGGCTGCAGCACACCCACCTGGGTTACAACTACCGTATGGATGAGATGTCTGCTGTCCTGGGTGAGGTGCAACTATCCCGACTGGATGAGCTGACCACTAAACGTAACCAGGTGGCTGCCTGGTATACCGAACGCCTGGTTGAGATCCCAGGCATCGAAACCCAAATCTTAGAACCAACCACGACTCGCATGTCCTGGTTCGTATATGTCATTCGCTTTATCCCCGGCATTGATCGTGACCTGCTAGCAAAAAAGATCAGCCAGCAGGGAATACCGGCTCGTCCTTATTTCGCTCCTATTCATCTACAGCCCTATATGCGTGAACGCTTTGGATTCCTCCCAGGTGATTTTCCCATCACCGAAGACCTGGGAAACCGCAGCCTGGCGCTGCCTTTCTCAGGCGTTATGAGTGAAGCCCAAGTCGATACAGTTTGCCGTATCATCCACTACTCCCTGTAAATACCTTGCAACCGATCAGTTATCCTCCCCTCCGGCAACGTGGTTATTCAATACACATCCTCACGATGATCTTGTTCGTGGCAATTCTAACCGTCTGCTTCTGGCAAGCAACCACATACAAGAGCGGCTCCGGTTTAATCCTGTGGGGTCTGGCATGTCTGCTCTCTTTCCTCCCGCTTCCTTTCCTGACATACCGGTTTTATGCACTGAATCGTGGCGATTACTTACTCGACAGGGAGACTCTTACCATCCGTTGGGGTCTGCGCCTCGAACAGATCCCAATTTCAGATGTGGATTGGGTGCGTTCCGCCTTCGATCTTACAACACCTCTGCGCCTGCCACCTTTTTCCATGCCCGGCGCCATATTGGGTACCCGCCATCACCCGGACCTTGGATCAGTTGAATTCCTGGCAGACAATTCAGCTAAATTATTGCTAGTCGCCACCGCCAGCAAAGTATTCGCCATTTCACCCAATGATCCAGTCACCTTTACCCAGGATTTTCAACGAATTGTTGAGATGGGCAGCCTGGCACCGGTACCACCGCAGTCAATTTTCCCATCCTTTGTAGTTGGACAGGCCTGGCAAAGCCTCCCAGCACGTTTTATGTGGTTGACCGGCTTGTTCCTTAACATCGGACTCCTGGTCTGGGTCAGTCTGCTTGTCCCTAACCTGGAATCCATTCCATTGGGTTTTCTGACAACTGGTGTACCCAGGAATGTTGTCCCTTCAGTGCAGCTTTTCCTGCTGCCAATCATCAGCATCCTGTTTTATTTTATTTCCTGGCTGGCGGGTTTACGATATTTTCGACGTCCAACCCAGCGAATAATGGCATATTTCACCTGGAGTTTCAGCACTTTATCAGGCCTGCTATTTCTAATGGCCGTCCTCTTCATCATCTCTACGCCAGTATGATTAGATTTGATGAGCAAGATTCCTGTGCTGCGCCTCAATTTGCAAGCAAGGGAGTAGACTTCTTTCATCCAATGGCAAAGATCCAGAAAAATACACAGGTTGGATTGAACTGATGTAAATTCTGGCAAACCATCCATTATCTTCGTTATATCCAATATCAGGCATAATTCTTTCCAGGTAAGATCTAATGACACAATTATTTTATGGTTTCCTCCTGGCAATTGCAGTAGCATTCGCTGCATACCGCGCCCACAGCCTCAGCTATAGTGGAGCAATGACAGCTATCCTGATTGGAACAATCATTTTTGGGTTGGGCGGCTGGCAATGGGCAGTTCTATTGCTGGTCTTTTTCGTTTCATCCAGCCTGCTCTCACGCTTGTTTTCAAACCGTAAATCCAAATTGAACGAAAAATTTGAAAAAGGCAGTCAACGCGATGCCAGTCAGGTACTAGCCAACGGTGGCATAGCTGCCCTATTTGCAGGTTTGCATTTTTTCCTGCCTACTGCCCTCTGGCCTTGGCTGGCTTTCACAGCTTCGCTGGCAGCTGTCAATGCCGATACCTGGGCAACCGAATTGGGAGTTCTCAATCCCAAACCACCTCGTCTGATCACCACCCATCAGCTGGTTGAAAGAGGCACCTCTGGCGGCATTTCCCTGGGAGGCACACTCTCCGCCCTGGCCGGGGCTGGACTGGTGGCAGCCTGTGCACAATTAGTAAGACCAGTGCCAGGCTTTCTGGTGATCTTCAGCTTAACCACCCTGGCGGGACTCCTGGTAGCTTTTCTTGATTCCTACTTAGGAGCCACGATCCAAGCCATTTACACATGCCCAACCTGTAACAAGGAAACTGAATGTTACCCTAACCATACCTGCGGCACAGCTACCACCTTGCTGCGTGGATTCAAGTGGTTGAACAACGATCTTGTCAACCTCGGTTGTGCCCTGACGGGAGCATTGCTGGGATTTGCCATCCAATGGATGCTAGTCTAATCAAATTGTGGAGATTGCATAATAATCCTCAAAATTCATCGACCATTACAGAAATATGGCATATAATCACCATAATTAACTTGGTCGACTTAAAACTGGTTTATAATTAAAAAATATTTCTTTTCAAGGAGAAAACATGTCAAACAAAGAAGAAGAAACCCTGCTTTTCCATAACCCCGGTGCAGTTACCCGAATCGTAATGTGGACCAATATCATCGCCTGGATCGTTCTGGTTGTATCGCTCCTCACAACCATTTCCAATGGTTATTTTTCCATCAGCAACAACTGGGCCAGTCTTATGGAACCGACGATAACCTTTATGATGAAGCTCGGTTTTGTTTCCCAGATATTCATGGACGCCTTCACAGGAATTGTGTATTTCCTGGTTTTGCGCGGCGTATCTGTTGGATTGAATATTCTCAGGGATCTGTTCTACGGTAACGTTGACGCAGAAGATTTTGACGAAATTATGGAAGAGAAAAAAGCAAGCTAACTTCTGACGATATAACCTAAAAAAATCTTCCTGCCTCCATAACCCTTGGAGGTGGAAGATTTTTAATTTTCCATATTAATAATTAATGGAAATAGGTGAAAATCTCAAGTATCCGACCCACTAACAAGACTTCTACACATCACCCGACAAGAGGCGGAAAGGAAGTAAATTGGATTTAACCTGGTGTTTAAAAACCAAAAATATGGGTCACCACAGTGCGTACACCCATCAGGATCAGCAGGACACCTCCGATCATCTCCATCCTTTTTCCAATTAACCTGCCCAGTCTGTTGCCCAACCGAAGCCCCAGTAGGGACATCAAACCGGTCACCAAGCCGATCACAACAGCAGGATACCAAATATCCACATTCATGATCGCCAGGCTTAATCCAATGACAAGCGCATCAATACTGACTGCCACCGAAAGAAGTACCATGTTCCAGCCGCGTGATGGATCATTTTTTTCAAGCTTCTCCTTGCCATTGAAACTGGAAGCTATCATCCTCCCACCCACAAATGCCAGAAGAAGAAAAGCAATCCAATGATCATAGGCTTCCATGTAATGCACAACCGTAAGTCCGGCAAACCATCCAACGATCGGCAATAGAAATTGAAACAGTCCAAAGTGAAAAGACAATCGAAAATTTGCCCGAGGTCCTTCAGCCTGGCGGGTAGCTCCCACACTCAGGCACACGGCAAAAGCATCCATTGCCATGCTCAAAGCAATTAAGATTATTTCAATTGAATTCAATTCACGCTTTCCAGATCTTAAAGTCTTTGAGGATGGAACCACCTATAAACTCACGAATTAGTGAATTATCGGGAATCAGGTCAGTATCAATGGGTTCGAACCATTCCAGAAAAGCCAACAAGCGCTTAGCCTCAATATATTCTTGCTTTCCAAAGGGAACCTGACGCAGCAAAGGCTCAGCCAGGTGGACCATCGCAGATAATTCGTAAACCAGAGCAGAATTGAACATTACGTCCGCATTTTCCTGGTAAGGGAAGATATAACGCCCTTCCCCCCTTCCCACGGATTCCCAACGCTGGATGGTTTGAGCTGCAGAGTAACCGCGCTGATTGGCATCGCGCACGATCCTTCGCACAAGACGGGTATCCGTGGTGGAAACCCGGTTGTGTCTGTCCAGGTTGATCTGGGTCAGGCAGGATACATAAACACGATAAGCCTGTCGTGCAAGTGATGTCGGAATAAGGCGCGGATTCAACCCATGTATTCCTTCCAAGATGATTATTTGGTCATTGCGTAGTTGCACAACATCCCCCAGTTCCTGAAGCCCTACATTAAAATTGTAACGCGGGAGTTGAACTTCTTTGCCAGCTACAAGCAACTTTAAATGTTCTGCCAATTGGCCCAGATGCAATGTTTCCAGGGCTTCAAAATCGCTCTGTCCTTTTTCGTCTTTTGGGCTTTTATCCCGATCAACGAAATAATTATCCAATTCCAATGTAAATGGGGATATTCCCAAAGCTAGAAGTTGTACCATCAAGCGCCGCGAAAAGGTGGTTTTTCCGGAAGAAGAAGGTCCCGATATCAGGATCAATCGGATCTGGTCCGATTGGTTCGCAATCTGTCTGGCAATTGAGGCAATATTTTGCTCATGAAGTGCTTCAGACACCAGGATAACCTCCCGAGTGCGTCCAGCACAGATCGCATCGTCGAGAGCACCAACATTATCTATCCCCAAGCGTTCAAGCCATTCACTATACTGACGAAATGTGGACAGCAATTTGGGATACTCCGGCATGGGCAGCAGACTGGTTGGATTGCTGCGTTGCGGGAAACGCAGGGTAAAACCACCATTGGCTTTTAATAATTCAAACCAGTCCAAGTAACCGGTGCTTGGAACCATATATCCGTGGTGATAATCCAGGTGATCTGCCAATTCGTAAAGAGTTACATAATCTTTATGGCGGTGCGCCAGCAATCGCACTTTATCCTGGAAATTATGTTTTTCGAAGTATGCGACCGCCTCATACAACGGATATTCCAATCGTTTAAAAGGCAGGTCTTCTTTGACCAGACTGCGCATTTTATCCTCCAGCGCATTCATTTCATCCTGGTTAAGAGGAGGACGCCCTTTGACGTGGCAGTAATATCCACCTGAGGCAACTGAATGATCGATCAACAGCCATCCTTCTGGAAAAAGTTCTGAAAAAGCCACTTCCAACAAGAAGGTTAGCGAACGACGATATATACGTGCTCCATCCGCATCTGCCATCGTCACTGGTGATAATTTGGATTCGATCTGAATCGGATAAGTTAACTCATGTAATTCGCCATTCGTAATGGCAGCCACAGCAGGAGCTGACAGCTTATCTGCCACAAGCAATAAGAATTCACCGGCAGTACTGCCGCGCGGACCCGATAACACTTGCCCGTCCGGGAGATGAACTTCAACTAGCGATCTCGGTTGGATAGTTACGATTTTAGTTTTCATAACAATGCCAGTAATTTCTCCGGTTGTTTTGAATATTTGTTGACAGGTTGTCTACCATGTACGAGGTCCAGTAAAGTATCATTCAGCAACCGGTTGATCGGGGTTGGATTACCCGTTCTCTCTCCAGCACGCACAACAGCACCATTCAGATAATCCACTTCAATTTTTCCTCGCCCGGAATGCAGATCTATATGGAAGGATGGCATTTTTGCTCCCCGTCCACCTCCAACGATCTTGACCATCAAAGGTCGGATCAAAGAATCTGGCAGAATTCGGGTCGCCCACACAAATAGACGGACAGGAACCTTAGGAAGATCAACTGGATGGATACCCTGGACTGACATCACTTTCAATGCTTCACGGAACATGCCCATCTCCATCCCATACAGACCCGGGTGCCTGAAAATCTCAGCAGGAGTCATATCCAGTATGGCAGCTGAGGCTCCTCCTGGCAGGTTGGTCAACATCTTGGACCATTTCATATCAGCTGCATTTTTAAACAGCCCGGAATTTAAGTAAGACTCATTCATAGCCAAGACCAGGCGTTCAGCCAGTTTATTCAATGCAAGATTTGATCCAGTCGCAATTCCAACGCCACGCAACCGTTCCAGGATGATATTTCCCGCAGCATGTTTGCCAACAGAGGAAGTGAGGGTTCCAGTCAATACTTTTTCAGCTCCCAGAACTTCCATCAATCTTATCTCATTTTCCACACCGTTTTGCAGGCAAAGAACCGGAGGCATCTGCGAAGCATAAGGTTTCATTGCTTCCACTGCAGATTCAGTATCAAATGACTTCAAAGCAAAAATCGCAGCATCGAACGGTCCTTTCTTCAGAGCTTCTTCCAGAGTTGAGACGACCTTGAACCTGGAAGATGGAAGGTTAAAAGGTTGATGCGTATTCCGGCGTTTATCCAGGCTCAACTCCAGGCTCATCCCCCGTCGTTGAAGTTCTTCCACGACTGCAGGCTGCTCAATAAAAACAACTTTATGCCCGGAAAGAGCTAATGATCCTCCCACATAGGTGCCGATAGCCCCTGCGCCAAAAGTAAGAACAGAAATTTTTTCCAATTATTCTGCCTCCAAATAAGTGTTGTCGGAAATTATTAGTTTGTAGAGGTCGCTGTGAAATCCATATAAGTAAAACACTTATACTTGTGCCGAAATTCTAATTATTTCTTGCCGGGTTTCCAGTGGGAGTGATCGTTGATGGTATCAACTTGCCAGCGGTGTTCTTTCGGATAATAAATAAATGCTGCAAAACCTGTATTTTCAAAGCGGAAACGTGTTCCCGAATAATTCGCCTGAGGTGTAATCCCCATAATACTGTACATGACCTGGTTGAGCAACCCGCCATGTGAAACCACCAGATAACGACCTGGCGGTCGGCTTAGTAAATTATGCAGCGCCTGACCTGCCCGCAGGTACAGCTCCCAATCCTCCTCACCTGTCCCGGCGAAAGGCTGGTAAATATTCGAAAAATCTGGTTGGGGAAATTTTTTTTGGCCTTCATCAAACTTCAAACCTGCCAGGCTGCCATTATCTCTTTCCATCCAAATTGGATCGAGTTCAATGGGAGCTTTCAGAGCAGATGCCACGATCTCGGCTGTCTGGTGCGCCCTCGATAACGGACTTGCCAAGATAAGGTCAAATTTTACTTTTTCATCCACCCAGCGTTCAGCCAGAGCCTGCGATTGGGAAAGTCCGGTCTCATTTAGTGGGAAATCAGATTGACCCTGGAAATAGCCATTTGCATTTCCCACCGACTCGGCATGACGCAAAAAAGTGATCGCATAAACATGTTTATTGTCTTTCATAAGACGACTATTGTACCAGAATCCAACCACAGAATGTTTGATTGGAAATGGATATCTCCGATCCATCAGGTACTTTAATTTTCAGTATCGTCAGGAATTAAAATTCGACCCCATGCGAATCCTTCAGGATTGATAACGCCCTTTTAACTTCTGTTTTTTTCTGGCTTGAATTCCAATCCAGCCCGGCACCTACTGCATCAGCTAATTCTTCGATCAATGGCAGACTTAATTCACCGAGGAAAGCCAGCAAAGTTCGGCGCAGAAGAAGGTCATCCAGGTGCAGTATCTTCTCATTTTTTACCAAGTACAATATCTCCCGGTGGGAGAAATTTGGCCAGGTTTTAATAGGAACATCCTTTTCCAGTTTCATAAAAGCTGCCACCCGACTGGCGTGGGTGCCATAACGTCTAAATAATACATCAACCTGCTTGCGCTTGATGCTGGTTGATTTTTCAAAATCGTCCAGCCATTTTTTGATCTCATCCATTCCGTGTGGATAATCGCGTCCTCCACCGATCGGCAGACTGGCTGTTCCCTGTTTACGGGATGATCCCAGATAAGCCAGAGCTTTGTCAGTTACTTGCTCAGAGAAAATCCGGTAACTCGTCCATTTACCTCCCACCAGGGAATAAACCGGGAGATCAGCCAGCCTGTCTTCCTGGATATGATGATCACGTGTGATCTGACCGGCATTTCTGGCTTGGGTATGAGCCAACGGGCGTACACCTGAAAAGCGGAATATGATCTGGGAAGGGTCCACCTTGATATCCGGAAATACACGCTCAAGCATCCCCAGAAAGTAATCGATCTCAGCCTGTGTACAGCGCGCACTATCCGGGTCATCAATAGGAAGATCGGAAGTGCCAATCAGAACTTTGTCCAACAAGGGGAAGATCAGTACGATACGACCATCTTTATTTTCAAAAAAGATCTCATGTTCTCCAATAGCCTGGTGCAATTCGGGGTGATCCAACACCAAGTGCGAACCTTTGGTGCCGCCAATATATCTGGTGGAAAGTCCCAGGCACTGGTTGGCAAGATCGATCCACGGACCAGTTGCATTGACTATGAGTCTTGGTGATACTTCATAAACTACGCCTTGTATTTCGTCTTTCAATTTTACAATCTTTCCCTCGACCCCCTGCAAAGAAACATAATTCAGCGCTTTTGCATGCTCTCCTTCAGCCTCACCCTCCAGCAGCAGTTCGAGTGCAAAACGTTCTGGTGAGAGAATCGAACCATCATAATAAGTAGCCATGTAACGGATACCGGGATTGATCCCCGGGAATTCAGATATTGCCTTTTTCTTCCCTATAAAGCGGTGGGGTGGAACAGTTTTTTGGGCACGCGTGAAAGCATCATAGAAAATCAAGCCTATCTTTATGACCAAAGCTCCACGCTCTGAAGGTTTTTCCAGCCAACCCAAGAATTTTAGGGGAGCGTTCAATAAGCCAGAAAAAACTTTAAAAATAGGGATGGCTGTTAACAAAGGGCGTACCATGTGCGGGGCGTTTTCAATCATGCGATTACGTTCCTGTACTGCCTCGCGGACCAGCCGGAATTCACCATTTTCCAGGTATCGAATGCCACCATGTGCCATATGCGAGGAGGCTGCTGATGCACCCGAGCAAAAATCCGCTCTATCCACCAGCATCACATTTACACCATTGAGAGCCAGGTCACGGAAAGTACCAATGCCGTTGATACCACCACCAATTATCAGAACATCTGGAGATTGTGTTTTAAGAGAAACAAGTATTTCATTTCTATTCATGCAGTTACCTCTTGATAATAATCAACCCTGATATTAATTCTAAACTGTTATATTCTTTCCACACCATTCATTCTTTAATTCATTAGTTTTTTTATGCGTTTATTGTTTCTAAGAGCATTAACGCACTTAATTTGTCATTCCGAAACCTTCTTAACACAGGCTCATCGTGCAGGATGAAGCTAATCCTTGCCTGATAATGAATGGAGAACATCTTGCATTCCGGATATACTTTGCTCACTTAATCAATTTAAATGGGTGAATCCTATTCGGATATCTTAAGGCTCATGACTCCAAGAAAGCTTATTCAACCCAATCAAATGTACGCCTGACTGCTTTTTTCCAACCCGCAAAAAGCTTGTTCCTTCGTTCTGGCTCCATATCCGGTACCCACTGTTTATCCACTCCCCAATTCTGGCGTAATTCATCAAAATTCTGCCAGAAACCTACAGCCAATCCGGCTGCATATGCTGCACCCAATGCGGTTGTCTCCGCCACCTTGGGACGGATGACGGGTACATCGAGAATATCTGCCTGGAACTGCATGAGTAGCTCGTTCGATACCATACCACCATCCACTTTGAGGCGGGTAAGCTTGACACCGGAATCATTATTCATGGCATCCAGCACCTCTCGCGTTTGGTAGGCACTGGCTTCCAGCACAGCCCGGGCTATGTGGTTGCGTGTGATATATCTCGTTAATCCAAGAATGGCACCACGCGCTTCACTACGCCAATAAGGTGCAAACAAACCTGAAAAGGCTGGCACGAAATAAATACCCCCACTGTCTTCCACACCTCGAGCTAGTTTTTCGATGTCGGATGATTTCTCGATCATCTTCAGATTATCACGCATCCACTGTACGAGCGCGCCAGTTATCGCAACAGATCCTTCCAAAGCATAAACAGCCGCTTGATCCCCAATCCTGTAACCCAGGGTGGTCAGTAATCCGTTTGTGCTTGCCATCGGATCAAGGCCGGTATTCAACAACATGAAACATCCAGTTCCATAGGTATTCTTGGCTTCACCCGGGTGAAAACAGACCTGCCCGAACAAGGCAGCCTGCTGGTCGCCCAAGTCTCCGGATACCGGGATATCATTAAACAATCCCCGGGCAGTCGCATAAACCTCAGATGAAGACCGGATCTCGGGCAATATGCTGGCAGGTATATTCAGCAATTCCAGGATCTCATGATCCCAAGTCAGCGTTTTCAAGTCCATCAGCAAAGTACGCGATGCATTGGTAACATCGGTGATGTGTACACCCGTCAGATTCCAGATGAGCCAGGTATCGATATTCCCAAATAGAAGTTCCCCATTCTCAGCCTTGTGCCGGGCATCTGGCACATTATCCAGCAGCCAATTAACCTTTGGTCCAGAAAAATAAGTTGCAATTGGCAATCCAGTTCGTGAACGAAAACGGTCCTGCCCCCCATTTGCTGTCAGTTTGGCACAGATATCATCTGTCCGTGTATCCTGCCATACGATGGCATTATAGATCGGCTTTCCTGTGGCACTTTCCCACACAACTGTTGTCTCGCGTTGATTGGTTATGCCGATGGCTGCCAGGTCGCCGGTTTGAAGTCCGCTTTTATCCAAAGCGTTCTTCATCACTTGCTGGGTTTTCTCCCAGATTTCAATGGGATCATGTTCCACCCAGCCAGGTTTTGGATAGATCTGCTGGTGTTCCTGTTGGTCAACCGCAATGATCTTTCCATTATGATCAAAGATGATGAAACGGGTACTGGTGGTTCCCTGGTCTATGGCTCCAATGTATTTTGGCATGCAGACCTCCATGATTATTAATTAGCTATCCAACCAGTTTCTGGCTCCGCTCAAGAACGCCTTTCCGGACATGGTCCTCTTTCCCGAAGGTTGAATTTCATCCAAAACCAGGATTCCATCCATTGTTGAGATGGCTGGTTTACCATCGATTATGCTGCGTTTACAAGATATAGATTCTCCTGCCTGGCTGTGTGCAGCATGTACTTTTAATGGCAATTCATTTAATAAAAAATAAGTACCCGGCCAAGGGTTGAATGCCCGTACCCTTCTTGCCAGAAATTCAGCCGGCTGGGAAAAATCCAGTAATCCATCTTCTTTCTTTAGCATGGGAGCGTAACTGGATTGCTCTGCATCCTGAGGATGAGGTTTGATCATTTCATTCAGGTAGTCCGGCAAGGTATCCATGAGAAGTTCCGCACCCAGGATTGCCAGCTTTTTAGAAAGATTTCCACCAGTATCCTCCAGGTCGATCGCGATAGCCCTCTGGCTGAGAATGGGACCGGTATCCACACCTGCATCAAGCTTCATAATACTGACCCCCGTTTGTACATCCCCCGCAAGGATACAAGCCTGGATAGGAGCAGCCCCGCGCCAGCGAGGCAAGAGAGATGCATGGATATTTACACAACCAAAAGGAGCCAGATCCAGTACATTCTGGCGCAGGATCTGCCCAAAAGCTGCTACGATGATGACATCCGGATTCCAGTTTGATAATTGTTGAACCACTCCGGATTGGCTAATTTTTCCCGTTTGCAAGATGGGTAAACCCAATTCCAACGCAACCACCTTTACCGCAGGCGCTGTTAACTCCCGTCCACGCCCGGCTGGTCTATCTGGCTGGGTAACAACTCCCACTACTGGATACTTTCCGGATAATAACTTCAAGGCTGGCACAGCGAAATCCGGTGAACCCATAAAAATAATACGTTTCTGATAACAGTTCATCGCCTTGATTCTAGCACAACTCCTGTAGGTGGCATAATTCGGGCTATAATTAACATATGGATATTCGCTTATCTGGGAGGTTGGATTGTTAATTATTATCAGCGATCTACACCTGGTAGATGGAACTGCAGGAAAACCAATCACATCTGGGGCTTTTGAACTTTTTACCAATCGAATCAATGAACTTGCCACCAGTGCATCCTGGCGCCGCGATCACACCTATCGTCCTCTGGAAAGCATTGACATCATACTTATGGGAGATATCCTCGACCCGCTCCATTCTACACAGTGGTTCGATGAAACACCCGGTCAACCTGGTCTTGTACGCCCTTGGACGAATAATCAATCGCCTGATTTTGCTGCCAAAATTTCACAAATCACGACCACCATTTTACAGCATAACGCAGACTCTATTAAAATACTGCGATCCCTTTCAGAGGGAAAGATCATTCAGGTCATGCCTGCTGACCGACAGGGGTGTATGGCTCTCGACACGCATGAACGCATCTCGGTACCTGTACGCATCCATTATATGGTTGGAAATCATGATTGGTATTATCACCTCCCGGGTCCGATATTCGACAGCATCCGGGCAGAGGTCGTAACAGCAATGGGACTTTCCAACCCGATCACTCCTTTCCCACATGAAGCCCATGAATCCGAAACTATTCAAAACCTATTTGATCGTTATCGAGTCTATGCACAGCATGGAGATCTGTACGATCCTTTAAATTACGATATCAAACTGGGGCGCAATGCTTCCTCACTGGGGGACGCCCTAACTATCGAAATGATCAACCGATTTCCAGTGGAAGTGGAGCGCCGACTTGGCGGAACTCTCTCACCTGAACTTGTTGACAGCATGCATGAATTGTTCAATGTCCGACCAACCCTGGCGACCCCTCTCTGGGTCAGTGGTCAGTTACGAAAAAACATGGTCCCACAAAAAGAGCAAAAGAAGATCAAAGATATCTGGGATGAATTAGGGGCGGAATTCCTCAACCTGGATATCGTCCGTGATTCAGATAAGCGCTTCAAATTCGATATCGTGGATGCCATGCAACTTCTCTTGCAGTTGACCAAACGAACTTCGTTTAAGACCATCGACGATATTGTGTTCTGGATACGCGAGAAATTTATGGCTGGAAATATTACTTTTGCCCATAACGCCCTCAAAGAGGCAGCTTTCCTTGATCGCTCCGCCCAGTTCATCGTCTATGGACATACCCATCACTATGAGATCGTCCCATTGGATTCTTATCCGGTCGTCAAAAAAAGACCCACCAACCAGATCTACTTCAACACTGGCACCTGGCATACCTATTACGATCTGGCAGTTTACAAACCCAGACAGCAAAAATTCATCTCCTATCAAGTTCTAGCTTATGTAACATTTTTCAGGGATGATCAGCGTGGTGGACGTCGTTTCGAAGCCTGGTCAGGGTCCTTCTCGGAGTAAACATGCCCAATTATATTTACCTGATCCATCCATTGCGTGAAGAATTCTTTCAGTTTCCGACAGACGAAGAGAATACAGCCATGGAAGAACACTACCAATACCTAAAATCCAGCCTTCAAACCGGCCAGGTCTTATTGGCAGGTCCTTGCCTGGATGAAACTTTTGGGCTGGTTATATTTCAAGCTGAGGATGAATCCTCGGCAAATGCCTTTATGATGAATGACCCATCCATCCAAAAAAATGTCATGATGGCAGAGCTGCATCCGTTCAGGATCTCCCTTTGCAGAGATCAATGACTAAAATCTACAACCTGTCATCTCTGCGGGCATTGGCTCTTTACACCCAAAAATTACACCTCCCCAACCTTCAGCCTGAACCTGATGCAGACACTATATATAATATGGTGGATGATCTCGGCTGTATCCAGATTGATACATTGCAAATGGTCCATCGCAGCCAATATCTGGTATTGTGGAGCCGCCTGGGAAATTATGACCCAGGAAAATTTTATTCCCTGGTCTATGGTTCAAGTCCACTTCTCTTTGAAGGCTGGCAGCACGCCGCCTCCATTATCCCCTTAACAGAATACCGCTTCCAAAAACCGCACCAGCGCAGTTTGAGGGAAAACCCCAGTGACTGGTACAGCCATTGGCTGAGGGAAAACCAGAATTCCAGTTTGCTATCCCAGGTTCTGGAGCGCATCCAGAACGAAGGTGGATTACGCGCCAGTGATTTTAAATATAATGGACCAAAACGAGATTCCTGGTGGGATTGGAAGCCAGCCAAAATAGCCTTGGAATACCATTATGCATTTGGAAACTTGATGGTGGCTGATCGCCCCAATTTCCAGCGTGTCTATGATCTGACAGCTCGCATTTTACCGGATTGGGTCGACCAGACCGAGCCAACTATTGAGCAGCGCGATCGTTTCTGGATCGAACGCAGCGTTCGTGCACTTGGTGTCTGCGATCCTGTCCAGGCTGCCGATTATACTTGGATGAAGTTGGGACGTGCCCGCCCGATTGTCAAAGCATTGATCAATGAGCGAATCCTGCTTGAGATCGAAGCAGAATTGATGGACAATCAGACCGATACATTGCTGGTTCATAGGGATAATCTCTCCCTGCTGATGAGAGCCGCTGCTGGAGAAATTCAACCCGGACGCACAACTTTCCTCAGTCCGTTCGACTCACTTTTCTGGGCTCGCCAGCGTGACCGGAAGTTGTGGGGGTTTCGCCAATCCCTCGAAGCCTATCTCCCGGCTTCAAAACGCACTTATGGCTATTTTTGCCTGCCCATCCTGCACAATGACCGCCTGGTGGGGCGCTTTGACCCGAAGCTTGAGCGTAGAGAGAACCGTCTTATCATTAAAGCGCTCTATCTCGAACCTGGTATCAAGCCTGATGATGATTTGACAATCGCCGTCGCCGCCAGCCTTCGTGATTTTATGAGATTCCACCATGCCACAGATATTTCGATCGACAGATCAGATCCTGTTGATTTCAGCAGAAAATTACTTGCAGCTTTATAACCTGTATTTTTCAACATAAGGTTCGTTATAATAGGGAATGACTTATCAAAATAATTTCATGATCATGTTTTAGCTCTTTACCAGATGCACATATTTTACTGATAATTATTATATGGAACTTTTTTTCTTAATTGGTTGAACAGATTTGAACTTAATTTCAGGAGGTAATTTTGAAAAAACCCCGAATTTTATCCTTATTACTGGCAATAATTTTATTTTCCGCTGCTTGTGGGATTCCAACGGTCGCCCCCACAGCTACCATAACAGTGGCAACTGACATTCCCCAGCCGACTGCGGCACCTGAACTCGTCCTTGATCTACCTGCTGTAGATGGTGAAATTGCATATGCATCTTTCGATGGGAATTCGTCCAAGGTGATGGTCATGAATGCTGACGGATCCAACCAGACCGATCTTACCTCCGGTTTTGGTGAATTCAGTTATCCGGCCTGGTCGCCCGATGGACAACGCATATCTATGCGCATTGATAATATCGGTGGGATCGCAATTATGGACTTGCAAGACTCTGGCAATGTTCTAAGCGGGATACAACCCACAACCATTTTCAGTGAATTCAGTGATGCACCGGACTGGTCTCCGGATGGAAACCAGTTGGTTTTCATGTCAGCCGGATCTACAGGTTGGGATATCAATCTATTTTCAGTAGACACTTCCAATATAAGCCAGCTTCCTGCCATCCCTCACTGGATAAGAGACCCCAAATGGTCACCTGATGGGAAAAAGATCCTGTTCAGCGCAGATGTGGAAAATAATGGAAAATCGGATATTTATGTTGTGAACCTGGATGGTAGTGGTTTAACCCAGTTAACTTCCAACGATTATTACGAAGGCAGCCCAAACTGGTCTCCAGACGGTCAAAGGATCATCTTTTCAGCAAACGCCAATGATAACCAGGATTTATTCATAATGAACCTGGATGGTTCCGGCTTGATGCAATTGACCAGCGACCCAGCAAATGAGTTTGATGCTGCCTGGTCACCAGATGGCACCCGCATTGCCTTTGTATCAGACCGTAATGATACCTACTTCGAGAATAATTATGAGATCTATCTTATCAACATAGATGGCAGTGCAGAAATGCGCCTTACCAACAACCAGTCCAATGATCGCTGGCCAGATTGGAGACCTGCATCAACAGCCAATGGGCAATTGGCATGTCAGTCCCAGGTGACTTCATCAGTGGATGCCACCATCCAGGCTGGAACTCGTTTCACCAGACCGACCAGTTTTAATAAGATTTGGCGCCTGGAAAATACAGGCCAATGCACACTTACTCCTAATGCCTTCCGATTGAGGTTTACAGATGGTGATCTCATGGGTGCACCTGTTTCCATTTACATGCCAGGAGCCGTCCCACCCGGATCCAGTGTAGATATAGCGGTCCAATTCACTTCCCCGTCTACTCCAGGAATCTATAACAGCAACTGGCAGCTTTTGGATGCATCCGGAATTCCTGTTCCGGATTCGAGTGGTAATCCATTAAATTTATCGGTCAATATTGAAGTCCTGGCCAGAGGGGAGAATTTACTTCCAGCACCTCTCTTTTTCTTGCGAGGAGATAAAGACGCTCAACAGGTCTGGCGTTTGGATACAGATGGATACACCCTTACCCAACTCACCCAGGAATCCTCCGGAGTTACCAGCTTTGAAATCAACCAGGTCGATAACCGTCTTGCTTACATTAGCAACAATCAATTAGTCCTCCTTGACCCGACCAATGCAAATCGCCAGGTATTGGCAACCGGAGATGTAAACAATAGCCCATCTCATCCTATCTTCTCCTACGATGGAGTTTTTCTTGCTTATGGCCTGGGAGGCATACACCTTTACAATCTCAACAACGGGGAAGACAGGCTGATACTTGCCAGTAATGATGTCCAGAATCCTTCCGAGCGTCGCATTTATTCTCCAAAAGCCTGGTCTCCGGACGGAACAAAATTAGCTGTTTCAATTGGCTATTGGGAATGGGTTGGCGATGGAATAATATCCATAACCGATGGCAGCTTGCTTTCAGAATTTGAGTATTCCGATTCAAGCACATGGAGCACAGACAGCCAGACGTATTACACCGCCAATGCCACCGAACCTGGCATGATGTCTTCAACTCCCGGGTTATTCAGCATTTCTTCCAGTCCCAAGGCAAACCTGCAAACCCTGATCGCCGATTCTTTCATCTGGTGGCCACAGCAAATCCCAGACGGGAGTCTGGTCTATTTCCAGGGTACTCCTGACGCAACCAATTTCAGCCAATATAATATCTCTTTAATGGGGGCGGCAACTGATCCTATTGGTCAATGGCAGGTTCTACGTAACAACATTCTGAACCTTCCAGCCGGGGGTTTCCCGGAAGCTGACTGGTCACCGGATGGCAATTTCCTGGTAGCCAGATTGTTTTACCTTCCCAACAAAATCAGCGAAGTGATACTACTTGGTCGACAGGAAACTCCCAATCTCTTCTTGATGCAGGATGGAACCAACCTGCGCTTTGGCAGATAATGTAAAAATCAAGATAATAAAGGTATTTGTGTAAAATTTTTAAATTATTTGACCATGGAACAGAATAATGACCGTTGCTATTGGAAAACTGAAATAACCTATTAGGTCTAAAATTAATATGAAGGTGAATGTAAATATATGTGAGAGGAGAAACCATGGAAATCTTGGAATCCGGTATTGGTGAACTGATCCAACCTTATGATATGGATGAGTTCAGGGAGTGGAACCGCACTCAGAAAAGCCGCAAACTGATTGACAAACGTATGAGTGAACAGGAAGCCATCAGCAAGTTTGTTTTTGATGGCTGCTATATCGGCACAGAATTGTACGGAACTGTGCGCGCTCCGATGAGCCTGGCTCGCGAAGTCATCCGACAGAACAAAAAAGACCTGCGTGTTTGCGGACAGGGTGTTCTCGAACTGGATCTCTGGCTGGCAGCCGGTCTCATCAAGAAACTGGATATCACCTATATCGGCCTGGAGGTCTATGGTATTCCACCCAGCCTGAGACGTGCGGTTGAATCCGGACAGGTTGAGACATGTGTTGAATGGTCCAACGCTTCCATCACGTGGCGCATGAAGGCTGCTGCGATGGGTGTGCCTTTCCTGCCGGCTCGTTCCATGCTTGGCACCGACATGCTCAAGTATAGTGCCGCCAAAGTGGTTGAAGACCCGTTCACGGGGATCAAAGTAGCTTTGCTGCCTGCCCTCATCCTGGACGTGGCTATCATACACGTCCAGCGCGCAGATAAGTATGGCAACTGCCAGATCGAAGGTATCACTGGATTTGCCCTCGAAATGTCCCGCGCCTGCAAACGTCTCATCATCAGCGCTGAAAAGATCGTACCCAACGAAGAGATCCGCAAATATCCTGATCGTACAGTCATCCCCTATTTCCTCGTGGACGCAGTAGTGCATGCCCCCTTCGGCTCATACCCGGGTGAAATGGCTTACATGTACGGGCGCGATGAAGCCGGGATCAAAGAATGGGTTGATATGAGCGCTACAGCTGAAGGTGCCAAAGAATACCTAAATAAATATGTCCATAGCCTCAAGGACCATGCTGCATTCCTCGACCTGATTGGAACAAAGCGCCTGGAACAGTCCGTTGAAAACCGTGAAAGGAGGGAATAATGAACGCCACAACCTATACCAAAACTGAACTGATGATCTGTGTGGCATCCCGTTTATTTGAAGATGGAACCACTTGTTTCATCGGAACAGGCATCCCCATGCTGGCTGCCATGCTGGCGGTCAAGACCACGGCTCCCAACCTGGTGCCCGTTTTTGAATTCGGTGGAACAGGCGCTATTTTGGAGGAACTACCGCGTGCTGTAGGTGAAGCACGCACCTTTCATAAGGGTATCTCGGCTGCGGGTATCTGCGATACCATGGAAACCGCTCAACGAGGTTTCATAGATTATGGCTTCCTGGGTGGTGCCCAGATCGATCCTTTCGGTAACCTCAACAGCGTGGTCATCGGAAACCATGATCATCCCAAAGTGCGACTTCCCGGCAGTGGTGGTGGAAACGATGTTGGCAGCTTTTGCTGGAAGACAATCGCCATCATGCAGCACGATTCACGGCGGTTCATCGACAAAGTGGATTTCCTGACCACACCCGGATACCTAACCGGTCCAGGTGCGCGTGAAGTTGCTGGCTTACCTCCCGGCACCGGACCAGCCTATGTCGTTTCCACAATGGCCCTCATGGATTTCGATCCAGACTCTTACCGGATGCGCCTTAAAGCCCTCTACCCAGACGTGACTGTGGAAGATGTCATCGCCAACACCAGTTTCGAGTTGGTTATGCCTACCAACCTGGATGCCATCCAAGCTCCCAGCACTGATGAGTTGCGCCTATTGCGGGAAGAGATCGATCCGTTGAAGTTCTACATCTAACTCAGGTTGGCAATTAAAATTCAGGCGTAAGTGCATACAGAACACCTACACGCATATCATTTTTATGACTTCGCAGGTGGGGAGATAGCAATTTCCAGCCTGGATGCCATCGTGGCAGTCGCATGCTCAGATAATAAATTCAGAGAAGAATGAGCTCCTTCTGAAAATCATTCGTCTGAGGCATAATTAAATATCTATAATGTCACTTTGCTGCTTATCACTGTAGGTTAAATAAATAAACCATCTTTTCAGCCAATTAAACATGACAATCGGAGTACGAGCTTGTGGATGTTGTAACTGGTTCTTTTGGATATATTGGAAAACACATCACCAAACAGTTGTTGGACCTTGGTAAAGAAGTCCGCACAATCACGACCCACACCAACAAACTCAATCCATTTGGTGCCCGTGTACAGGCTTTCCCGTATAATTTTGAAGACCCCACCGGCCTTATAAGTTCACTTGCAGGTGCAACCACGCTTTATAACACCTATTGGATTCGGTTCGCTTATAAGGATTTAACATATCAGAAGGCACTTGAGAACACCAGGACCCTGTTTCAGTGTGCCCAACAAGCTGGTGTAAAGAAGATCGTTCATATAAGTGTCACCCAGGCATCCATTGATTCTGATCTACCTTATTACAATGGCAAAGGTTTGCAGGAAAGAATGCTCGCAGAACTTGGTATTTCTCACGCGATCATTCGTCCAACACTGGTTTTTGGAAAAGAGGATATATTGATAAACAATATCGCCTATCTCATCCGGAGATTCCCACTTTTCCCAATTTTTGGCTCCGGTGATTATCGTATTCAACCGGTTTTTGTGGAAGACCTGGCGCGTATAGCTGTTGCCCAGGCAAATGAGACCGGGGACTCCATCATCGACGCAATCGGTCCCGAAATATTCATGTTCAAAGATTTTCTAAAGCTTGTCACTTCAACAATGGGTTGTAATACCAGATTGATCCATTTATTGCCTTCTTTAGGGATATTTTTGGGGAAGATGATCAGCATATTTCTCAGGGATGTGCTGCTAACAGAGAATGAGTTGCGCGGTTTGATGGAAGAGAAACTCATCTCCACTCAAATTCCTAATGGCACTACCACTTTCACTTCCTGGCTGATTCAAAACAAAGAAACAATCGGGAGATCTTACTCATCAGAAATTGCCAGACATTTTAAGTGGTCAGCTTATTGAAAGCACCTCTGAATCAGATTATTGTCACTGGATACACACTTCAGTCACCTTTTCTATTGGATAACATTGAGATTAATAGCATTATTGTTTCTTTTACCTGGTGGCCACCCAAAACCTGGCGGTTCCATTGTATAATCATGTCATGATTCCTCTCTACACAGGAAAAAACCCTCAATGTTAAGAATAATGGTAGTAGACGATGAACCGATCTCCCGAAAAATGGTCTCCTCCATTTTGGAGAAAAATCAATTCATTACAACAACCGCTGAAAATGGAAGAGATTGTCTGCGCAAGCTGCCTGATTTTAAACCTGATCTCATTCTATTAGATGTAATGATGCCGGAGATGGATGGCTATGAAACCTGCCGCCAGATCCGCTCCAATCCGGATACTTCCAACCTGCCCATCATACTGCTCACCGCTCTTGATTCAGTTGAACAAAAAGTAAAAGGATTTGAATCCGGTGCTGATGACTACCTTCCCAAGCCATTTAATACAGAAGAATTACTTGCCCAGGTTCATGCTTTGCTTCGAATTACTCAAGGACCCTCAGTAAAAAAAGATGAGGAGATCTTTAATACCACCCTGGCAGTATTTTCTCTACGAGGTGGCTCAGGTGTGACCAGCATTTCAGTTAACCTGGCAGCAGGTTTAGCTCAATTATGGGACATGGATGTATCCCTGGTGGATATGGTCCCGGTAGCCGGACAAAGTGCCCTATTTCTCAATCAGACCCTCAAGACAACTTGGAGCGACCTTGCACGGAAAGATACTATTGATATCGATGATCAGTTGGTCAGACCGATTTTATTACCACATCCAAGCCGGGTTTTCACCCTGGCTTCTCCACTCAAACCTGAAGATAGCGAACTCATCACTTCTCAAAAAACAGATAAAGTGATCTCCACTCTTGCAAACCTTTTCCCCTACGTGGTGATAGACCTGCCTCACAACTTAAGTGACATAACGCTCACCTGCCTGGATATGGCGGATGTGATCCTTCTGGTCCTACAGCCCGAAATTGCCTCCATCCGGGCTGGAAAAATGGCACTGGATATATTCCAAGCACTTAATTACAGCAACAAACGAATTTTTTATGTGTTAAATTGGACCTTTCCCCACCTTGGATTGGCACTCGGGGATATTGAGCGCTTTACGAAGCATAAAATTGACCTGGTCATTCCGTATGCACCGGATGAATTTATTACGGGTCTAAACTACGGCAAACCTCCCGTCCTGGATATTCCTGAAAAACCCATCGGAGCCCTCTTTGAAGATCTGGCCATGAGCTTAAGCTCAGAAAGTCAGCGTAAATCAACTCCTCAAAATCCCACACCATCCTGGTCAAGGATTCAAAAGCGAAAGCGACCAACAAAATGATCACACTCCTGAAAGATAAGCACATCCTTTTGGGTGTCAGCGGTTCCATTGCCGCCTATAAAGCAGCTGACCTGGCTTCCAAATTAACTCAAGCCGGGGCACTTGTAGATGTTATCCTGACGCCCGGGGCTGAGAAGTTCGTTACACCACTCACTTTTCAATCCGTAACCGGCAGAAAAGCCTACACCGAAAGCGATCTCTGGGGTGGTCAAGCACATATCCTGCATGTTGACCTGGGACATACTTCCGACCTTTTTGTGGTAGCCCCCTGCACCGCCAACACGCTGGCAAAAATGGCACATGGTCTGGCAGATAATCTCCTGACCATCACAGCCCTAGCAGCCAGTTGCCCGATCCTGATCGCTCCAGCCATGGATGTGGGTATGTATTCCCATGATGCCACACAGGAAAACATACGCATTCTCACATCCCGCAACATCCTATTCGCCGGTCCGGATGAGGGTCGCATGGCGTCCGGATTAGTTGGGAAAGGCCGCATGCTCGAACCCGGCGAACTTTTCGGTCAAATACGCCTGATCCTTGGCAAGACCGGCCGCCTGGCAGGCAAACACATCACCGTTACCGCCGGAGGTACACAGGAACCCATCGATCCGGTGAGATTCATCAGCAACCGTTCATCTGGCAAGCAGGGTTATGCCCTGGCGCAGGCGGCATTGGACGCAGGCGCACACGTCACTTTGATCTCCACCCCCACCGGGCTGGTGCCTCCTGTTGGAGTGGTTTACATCCCGGTTAACACAGCTGAAGAGATGCTATCAGCCGTTTTGTCTGCTTCACATGACTGCCATGCCCTTCTTATGGCTGCAGCTGTGGCTGATTTTCGCCCAGGGCAAGAATCACCTCAAAAATATAAAAAACGGGAAGGAATTCCATCCATTAAATTGGAAGTCACACAAGATATATTGGGAGTCATCAGTGCACCTGATTCCACTCATCCCAAGCCAAAACTGATCATCGGTTTCGCTGCTGAAAGTCGTGACCTCCTGGAAAATGCCAAAGAAAAATTAAAATCAAAGAATTTGGATATGATCGCTGCCAATGATATCTCTGCACCTGATGCCGGATTCGGGGTGGAAACCAACCGGGTCACCTTGCTGCACAAAGATGGAAGCTCCGAAGTTTTGCCACTCCTCAGCAAAATTGAAGTTTCGGAAATTATTCTCGATCGTGTGGCAAAATTGTTGGAGTCCATTTGACAAGAATATTAGTAATCTCTGATGTACACGCCAATTTGACCGCCCTGGAAACTGTTCTGGAAGATGCCGGAGCTGTAGATGAAACCTGGTGTTTGGGGGATATTGTCGGCTATGGTCCTGATCCCAATGAATGTATTGACATTATTCGCAACTTGCCCAATCTCACCTGCTTGATGGGCAATCATGATCAGGCTGCCATCGGTGAAATGAATTTGCAGATCTTTAATAGCGAGGCTCGTAGATCACTAAAATGGCAGAAAGACACGCTCACCGAAGAAAGTATGTTGTTTTTAAAGGAATGCCCTAAAGAAATGCAGGTACATGGTCAAGTATCCCTTGTCCATGGCAGCCCACGAGATCCGACCTGGGAATACATCCTGAGTACAATTATCGCCTCCAACAACCTGCCTTATTTCCAAACAGCGTATTGTTTTGTCGGACATTCACATTTCCAGACCATCTTTCAATATCATTCCAAACAGGAAGAAATAAGTTGCGAAGCTCCAAAGCCTGGAGAGGTTTATGCATTGTTCGATCGGGCTATCCTGAACCCGGGATCGGTCGGGCAGCCGCGTGATCGTGACATCCGTGCCGCCTATGCCATTTACGATCCCGAAGCGAACAGTTGGCAACCCAAGCGCATCAGCTACAATTATCCGGAAGTGCAGGAACGCATCCTTAAAGCCGGTTTACCACCACGCCATGCCGAACGACTTGGCGGCGGTTGGTGAATTATTAAACAGGATACGGGAACAAATTCCTATGACTGGTCGTCAATGATATTAAGATGACCCAATTTCTCTCCAAGGAGGAGACCCAATGAAAAAACGTATCTTATTTATTTTTATGATTGCCATCCTGACATTATCTGCCTGTGGAACCAGGTCAGCTTCATCTGATCAATATTTATCCGATCCGGATGGTCCTGTGTCAGGTGGAGGTGTTGAGGCACCCATGCCTGCCATGGAAGCCCAAGCACCATCGGAGGATGTGTCAAGTAATACCGTCAAGACAGATTTCAGCAATACCCAGCTCCAAGAACGCCTGGTCATTCAAAACGCCGACCTTTCCATCGTGGTGGCAGATCCAGAGATCAAAATGGCAGCCATCAGCGCCATGGCTAAAGAACTGGGTGGCTTTGTGGTATCGTCCAACATTTATCAAAGCTATCTTTCAAATGGCGAACCTGTGCCCGAAGGCAGTATTACCATTCGAATCCCGGCAGAGAAATTGGACAACGCTTTGAATCAGATCAAGGCTGACGCAGTTGAAGTGCGCAACGAAAACCGCAGCGGAGAGGATGTAACCCAGAATTACATCGACCTGAACTCCCAATTACACTCCATGGAAGCTGCTGTCACTCAACTGAACAAGATCATGCAAAATGCAGAAAAGACCGAGGAAGTTCTCAATGTTTTCTCACAGCTACAATCCTACAATCAGCAGATCGAGATAATCAAGGGCCAGATCCAATATTACGAACAGGCTTCCGCTCTCTCCGCGATCAGCATCACCCTGATCGCTGAAGAAACCATCCAACCCATCGAGATCGGTGGCTGGAAACCCCAGGGTGTGGCACGCGATGCCATCCAGAGCCTGATCCGCTTTTGGCAGGGTTTCGTAGACTTCATGATCAACTTCTTCCTGCTGGCTCTACCCGTATTCATCACCATCCTGCTACCCATCTACCTGATCTTCCTGGTAGTGCGAGCCATCATTCGCCGGATTCGCCGAAAATCGACCCCTCCGAAAGCAGAATAAAACTATCGTAACAACTCTTTCACTAGCACAACCTTCAGGGACGGCACCCACCGCCCCTGATTTCTTTAAAACTGATGTTACAGGGATCAACTTGTGTGTCAGCCTGCTTGGGAAACAGGTTTGATAAATTACTGGCGCACTGAGAAAAAAAGACGCCTGCAACCTGCACGCACTCATTCCCAACACCCTGTATAATAAAGCCAATGGAAAAACTATCCCAAGAAGCATTTGCCCTGTTTGGCATTCGCCTCAATAAGAAACAAATCGCGGCGCTGCAGATCTACACGCGTGAATTGCTCGAATGGAATCGGAAATTTAACCTGTCTGCCATCCGTGATGAAGCGGGTATCCACACCAAGCATTTCCTGGATTCGTTTTCATGTGTGCTGGCATGGAATAATACCCCACCAACCCGCCTGATCGATATCGGCACCGGGGCTGGTTTTCCAGGATTACCCCTCAAGATATTCTACCCCCGCTTGCAACTAGCCCTGGTGGAATCGGTTGGTAAAAAAGCCAATTTCTGCCGCCATGTGGTGGAAATCCTTAAGCTAACGGATGTGGAAGTGCTGCAAATGCGCGCCGAGGATGTGGGTCAACTGGTTGCCCACCGCGAAAAATATGATTGGGCTGTAGCCCGCGCAGTTGCAAGATTACCTGTCCTGGCAGAATATCTATTGCCCCTGGTGCAGGTGGGAGGTTCCATGCTGGCTCAAAAAGGAGAAAGCGGACCAGCCGAAGCCCATGCCGCTGAAGGCGTTATCAAATTACTGGGGGGGCATATCCGCCAACTACTACCAGTCACTCTACCCGGTGTGGTCGAAGACCGTTACCTGGTCCTGGTCGATAAGGTGGCTGCCAGCCCACCTGGTTACCCCCGCAAACCCGGCATCCCTTCCAAAACCCCACTGATTACATAAAATTAGTTACCTAACAATCTTCCCCCACCACTTTAATCTCATCCGGTTGGTTGGGGATGATGCACAAAAATTCAAAAATTTTTAAACCATTGTTGCTATATGAATGCGGCACCCCTTCTGGTATAAAGACCACATCCCCCTGTTTCACGAAATGCACTTCTTCCCCGATCTGGACCCGGGCTTCACCGCCCAGCACATATTGCTCATGCTCCAGCGTATTGGTATGCAACGGCATGCCACCTCCCGGCTGGATCACAAAGCGCCGCAACGCAAAATGGGGACCTTCCTGGGCTGAGATCAGCACCTGGATGCTAGTGTCCTTTCCAGCAGACACATCAGCTGATTTTATATCTTTCACATTTTTTACAGTCATGATCATTCCTCCGGTTCAACAAACGCTTTGATCTCCCCCTCCGATACTTCCCATAGGGTAGCCTGTGCTACAAAATCCGGGTTGAACAGTGCAAGATCCGTAGTCGTCAACAGAGATTGTTCACTTTCGCCCAGGTGCTGGAGCAGGTCATCCCGGCGTTGAACATCCAGTTCTGCCAGTACTTCATCCAGTAGAATTACCGGCCACTGCCCGGTACGTTTCTGCATCCACTCCACCTCGGCCAACTTTAGCGCCAGCAGCGCTGTGCGTATCTGGCCACGAGAGCCGAAATCTCCGAGATCAAGACTGTTTGCTAAAAAGCGCAGCTCATCGCGATGGGGACCGATGGTCGTCACACCGCGATTGACTTCCTCACTCCTGAGCTGCTTCAATCTTAGTGCGAAACCCTCTCTGATCTCATCCAAGGTTAAATTACTCCTGTCCAAAGGCGTGCTGATGGGAAGGGAGATCTGCCCGGCTGGACGCGGCAGCGGTTCGTAAGCTGGCAGGTAATTCAAACGTAACACTTCATGACTGCGCGTCAAGTGGTGATGGATGCGGGTTGCAAGTCTTTCCAATTCCTGCAAAGCCTGGATGCGTTCCAGCATGATCAATGCGCCTGTTCGCGTGATGACTTCATCCCAGTACACCAATTGTTCCGTGTCACCGCTGCGCTCGTTCAGAATCTTGAGCAGGGCATTGCGTTGAGTGATCGCCTGGGCATACTCGCTCAATGCCCTCGCATAACTGGGTGTGGATTGTGCCAGTGCAAGGTTCAGATAACGGCGACGTTCATCTGGTCCCCCTTCAATGATCTGCGACATCTGTGGTACAAATACGACCGCATTGAAATGACCGATCACCTCAGCCAACGGGCGTTTTAGCCCATCCAACAAGACTTCCTTGCGCAGGCGTTGACCGTTGATCCCACTGGGCTCCAGGATCAAACGAACCTCCAGCTTGTGATTTGTAGAACCGCGCTGATATTCCGCCACCAGGCGCGCCACCGCCAGGGATTCACGGGCTGCCAGGAAATTGACCACCTGACGGTCGGTGTGAGTCTGAAAGGAGGTAAAAGCCGCCAGAAAATAGATGGCTTCCAGCAGGCTGGTTTTTCCCTGGGCATTGCTGCCCACCAGCAAAACAGCCCGCCGGGGTATGTCGATATCCAGGCGGGAGAAATTGCGAAAGTGGGTCAGTGAAAGATGGGTCAGGAACATATCAATCGGATTCGGAGAAAAGGTAAATTTTTATCAATTTTCCTCAACAATTCAGACTTTATCAACATAATCATCCACTTCAGGCTTCCAAATGGTGCTTGCCAAGTCGGTAAAGATCACACCATCCAGGTGATCGACCTCGTGCAGAAAGATGCGCGCCAACCAGCCCTGGGCTTTGATGCGAGTCGGTTGACCCAGCCGGTTCAGACCCTTGATAGTCACCTTTAGATTTCGTTCCACCTCACCCAGAAGACCAGGAACAGACAAGCAACCTTCCACGCCCAGCTCAGTATCCTCACTGGTAACCTTGATCTCAGGGTTGACCACCGCAAACAGTTTTTTGGGTGCAGTCTCAACCTCTTCATCGGTTGTGTATTCAACCACGATAACTCTTTGAGAAATACCCACCTGTGGTGCAGCCAAACCGACCCCGGGGGCTGCGCGCATTGTCTCGATCATATCTGTGATCAAGACCTGCAGTTCTTCATCAAATTTTGTCACCGGATGCGCCTTGCGCCGAAGTACCGGGTTTGGAACTGTTACAATTTCACGAATAGCCATTATTTATCACCTTACCATTAAAAAGTGTAACCATCATCCTGTCAGAAATAATTTTTTATTGTACATCAAATTCATCGCTTTCAGGAATATCGTTAAAACCATCCAATCCTGCTTCAGTTTGAAATGCTTCGGTGTTGTCATGGTAAGCAACAAACCAATCCGCCAAGCGATCACGGTCTGCACGGTTTTCTACATCTTTTCTATTTGCGATAAGGACAATACGACGCTGGTCGATATCCTGTTGGACAGTTGGGGGATCAGCCACATCTTCAAAAATGAGTTGTGCCCCCCCAACGGTAATATATACATTGCCAAAATTCAAGAGTACTTCAAGTAGACCAATACGTTTGTATTCTGTGGATAGAATATTTTCCAGGGGAGCTGCTTTATGTTGTATCCTGCCCAGAGGAGTTTTATCAATATCCACTATTTGATCCTGCGTAACCTGGTAGATATCATTTCGCCAATCCAAATATTTATAAAGCCACCACACTGATACGAGCACAAAAAACATGACCAGGATCAAAAGATATGTATCCATCCCTAAAGAAGCCAGAGGTTGTTTTTTATCGATCAGTAAGTTGATCAACCGGCTAATCATAAGAATCATGATGAAGAGGAGTGACAATCCGGGTTTTAATGTTGACTTAAGTAAAACAAACCAGTGTTTGCGATAAGTGATCGTCCCACTATCCTCAATACGGACTTTGAATATATCAGAAAAGATCAACGCTAAAACACCCACCTTGTTTTTTGAAATCACAACTGGTACTGCTTCGGTTTGTTCACCTGTTTTGCTCTTGGATAGTCCAAGACGCTCGCGGATGGCTTGTTTCATTGCGGTGGCATCTTCATTGATGGAGATCTCCCGCATGCGCACCCATTGCTCTTCCACCAGTGAGGCAGCCTGGTTTGGATGGAGAACATGATGGAACCGTATTCTCCCCACAAATGTCCTCACGATCACATCCCCATAATCCAGCAAGCGACCGATCTGGTCAGTTTCCACACCAACCGAGATGATGGCATTTAACGGCGCTTCCTGCCGGCTATCATATAAACCGATCACTTTTTCCAACCAGATGATACGCTTATTGGTCACTATATAGTAATCATTTCCCCAATCAATCCAATCCCACACCCCCCAGGCAAAAACCAGCAGAATTAGAACCCATGCAATTACGAGCGTTATTAAAGATGCTGTTGAAATGGAAAACCAAAAGAGGAAAATTGTTACCAACAACAGCAAGATCGGACCTATCAGGGCTTTAATAAATAGAATGGGGTGCTTGCGTGCCAGGAAATAGATCACTTCGCCAGGTTGGACCCAATTGAACTTAGTGGACCGGATCAAGCGCTGACTCTCCACTGCTGCAGTGATATTGGCCTTAAGCGTGGTGATCCGGGTAAATAAAGTTTCCAAATGCTGGCGGGGACAAACCAGGATAATTGAATCTTCCAGAGTTATGGCGTTAAATGTGCGAATTCGCCTGGTAGAGATAACTTCTTCACCAAAAAAATCACCCACCACCAACGTCGCCAGGTCTTCATGTTTGTTTTTATTAAGACGGGAGATGTTGACGCTTCCGGAATATATCATATAAAAATAATCACCCTGGGAGCCTTGTTTCATCAGCATCTTGTTGGCCGGGTAGGGTAAATCTGCCACTCCTTCGGCAACACTCTTCAACTGCTCGTTTGTCAACCCCCTGAAAAGATGGCTCTTCTTCAGGAATATTATTTTCTGGTTGATATCCAACCTGGGTGATTCGAATTCCATTTGGTAATTTTAGCACGAATCAGGGAGTTGGCGAACGATGGCTCGGTTGTAAGGTGAGGGCTGGATTGGATTTGGTTAACATCCATCGAGAATTGCTTCCAGTGCAGGTATGTTATATTGCTGTTTACCACTTCTCTGATGGAAGCTTATCAATCCACCTGGCTGCGGTAGTTCTTCAAGGTGTGAGCCATCCCATCCAGATCCTGCAGGCTATAATCAAAGGTTTTTTCGATTTTCTCTTGGCAACATTTATAATCTCTTGATTCAATAACAACTCATCCTTTCCCACTCCATGATGGTCTGGTTTCCTGTACATTTGTTTTTCGGGTAGAATCATATCCTATGAAAAAATGGCAATTCTGGCTGGGTATGCTCATAAGTGCTTTCTTCCTCTACTGGGCGTTCAGTAAACTGGAATGGGGGGATTTCTGGTCTTCCATTCAACAGGCAAATTACTGGTGGTTGATCCCCGGCATCTTGGTCTACTTCATCGGAGTCTGGATCCGAGCCTGGCGCTGGCACTACCTGCTCAACCCCATCAAGAAGATCCCCACCCGCACCATGTTCCCCATCACAACCATCGGTTATATGGGCAACAATATTTATCCAGCCAGGGCTGGAGAAGTCCTGAGGGCTGTCATTCTCAAGCGCAAGGAAAGCGTATCCATCTCTGCTTCGCTGGCAACCATCATCGTTGAACGTATCTTTGACGGGGTGGTGATGCTGGCCTTTGTTTTCATCAACCTGCCCGAACTGGCAAAATTAGCCGGCTCGGAGTCAGGATTCGTCGGTAATATCCAATCCCTGGCCTTATGGGGCACAGCTGCCTTCTTGGGAGCCCTGATCCTCTTCCTGCTGGCTGCCATGTTCCCGAAGCTATCCATGCACATTGGAATCTGGTTCATCAACCACCTGCTGCCCGCACGGCTGCGAGAGAAGTCTTCAGGCATCCTGCACCAATTCCTGAACGGGCTGGCTTCGCTGCGTTCGCCCTTCGATATCCTGATGGTGTTCCTGACTTCGGTCATCATCTGGCTGCTCGAGACCGGAAAATACTGGTTCGTGATGCACGCCTTCCCCTTCAAGGTCAACTTCTTCACGTTGATGCTGCTGAATGGCATCGCCAACCTGGCCACCACCATCCCATCTGCCCCAGGTTATGTCGGCACCTGGGAGGCTGTCACAAAAGCGGTTTTGGTGGCCTACCAGGTTCCCGAGGGCGTTGCACTTGGTTATGCAGTGGTACTGCACATTGCCCTATGGCTGCCCATCACCCTGCTGGGGGCTTTTTTCCTGGCCAAGGAAGGAATCAAGTGGAGTGATAATTTGCGTTCAGAAACCAAATTACCATGAACACCCATCACTGACCACATTACCACGATCCCTGTAAATGCAGCCGGGGTTTAGACATAATTAAAAAAAATATAAAATTTTCTGGTAATCTTTTCTTTGTGTCTTCATGACTTGGTTGGGATGAAATTTTTTCTGCAGTTTAAAAATAGAATTATATGAACGGAGTAACCATGAAAATTGCAATCATCGGGGCAGGATTCGGGGGTATGGCCGCGGCTTACGACCTGACCAAAGCCGGGCACGAGGTAACCATCTTCGAGGCTGAAGACCACTCGGCAGGACTGGCTGCCGGTTTCAAGGAACCTGGTTGGGACTGGTCTGTGGAGAAGTTCTATCACCACTGGTTCGCCGGGGATAAGCACATGCTTGGAATGATCGAAGAACTCGGTTGGAGCGACAAGGTACTCTTCCCGCGTCCTTTCACCGTCATGCTTCACAAAGGCAAATGGTACCCGTTCGATTCGATCCTGAAAGCCATCCTGTTCCCCGGCCTGGGTTGGGGTTTGAACAAGATCCGCTTTGGGTTGGTCGGACTTTTTCTGCGCCTGACCAACAACTGGCAGCAGTTCGAAAAAGTGAGCGTGGACGCCTGGATGCGCAAGTGGGCGGGAGAGAAGGTCTACCGGCTGATGTGGGAGCCGCTGGTCATCGGTAAGTTCGGGGAAAAGTATTACCAACAGGTTAACATGGCCTGGATGTGGGCTCGCATCAAAGCACGCACCACTCGTCTGGGCACCTTCGAAGGTGGTTTTCAGAATTTTGCTGATATGTTCGCCAATCGATTGAGGGCAATGTGTGTGGACATGCGTTTTTCGACACGCATCTCCCGCATCTCACTTCAAAATGAGGGTGGCGGGTTGCTTATCACTACCGAGACAGGCAGCCAAGTCTTCGAGCGCGTCCTGGTCACCAGCTCGCCTTCTAGCCTAGCCAGACTTGCCCCGGATCTACCCGAAAACTACCTTAAAAACCTGCTTGAACTCAAGAGCATGGCAGCCCTGGTGATGGTCTTTTCGCTCAAACATCAGCTTTCGAAGCAGGGTTACTACTGGTTCAACCTGCCCAAGAATGAAGGATTTCCATGCCTGGCCCTGGTGGAACACACCAATTATGTCTCCCCCGAACATTTTGGCGGAGAGCATATCGTCTACATGGGTGATTACCTTGAACCGGACCACCCTAATTTCAAGCTCAGCCAGGCAGAACTTCTTGAGCGTTTCCTACCCGGACTGAAACGAATCAACCCGGATTTCCAACCGGGCTGGATCAACAAGACCTGGCTATTCTCAACCAAATATGCCCAACCCGTGCCTTTGGTGAACCACTCCGTCAACATCCCAGCCATCCAGACTCCCCTGCCGGGGCTGTTCTTCGCCAGCATGAGCCAGGTTTACCCCTGGGATCGCGGCACCAACTTCGCGGTCGAGATCGGCCGCCGGGCTGCCGCCATGATGATGGAGTGAAAACATAGCTTCCCTATGGTCCTATTTCACCAGGGGTTCCCCCCACCTTGAAACCCAGGGCGTAAGTTTGATCGTCATCGTTTTTCATAAATTAAAGATATCTTCATTGATGGATTTCCCAATTATTCAGCTAATGCTGTGCAAATTTCTCTTAAATCAATAGGGACCAATCGCATGAAAAAGAGGTCTGCAATTATTATTCCAGTCATTTTTCTATTACTTTCATGCAACCTGATCAACCTATCAGACCAGGCTGAAGTTGACGATCTCCCTGAGGAAACCATTGAAGCGCATTTCTCGTTGTCTACTTTGACCACATCAGAACCCCTGATATGCAGTGACCCACAACCAGCTTTTATTCTTGGCCTGGAAGTGTTTCAACCAAATGACGTGACTGAACCACCAGCCCGTATCTCCTTCCGGGATCCGATCTTTGGCACCTGCCTGGTGCGAGTGACCAATCGTGAATCTGACTTATCAAGTGATGACCCTTCCGGTGGATTAAAAAACGAATATTCGCGCGTGCAATCCTTCAATGCAAACGACAGTTTAATCATGGTGCGTAGTACGGAAGCAAACTGGTACCTCTATGATGCGAAGAATTTTCAACCGTTAGGCCAGGTTCCGATTGCAATCGATCCGCGCTGGGATCCGATAGACCCGGCTGTCATTTATTTCAGCGCAGAGACTCGCCTGATGAAATATAATGTGGAGACCGGCTCCATCCAGATTATCCATGATTTTGCTGATGATTTCCCCGAGTACGCACTCATTAATGTCTCAACCCGTTATGAGGGCAGTCCTTCACTGGATGGACGCTACTGGGGAATGATGGCGCAGGATGAGAATTGGGAACCGGTTGCATTGCTTATCTATGATATGCAAGAAGACAGGGTGATCGCTTCCCGTGACCTGGATAATGTCCAGGAACTGGACACAGTCACAATCAGCCCTCTAGGCAATTATTTCCTGGCATATTTTGATCAATGCGAATCCGGATTGGGTAGTGATATTCTTCTCTGTGGTCTAATGGTATATGATCGTGATCTTCACAATGGGCGGGGTATGGTCAGGGCGATCGGTCACTCCGATCTGGCGCTGGATGCCAAAGGACGTGAGGTACTGGTTTTTCAAGATGTTGATCATGACACGATTTCCATGCTTGACATGGAAGATGGGCAATCGACCTCTCTTTACCCGATAGATTTTTCCTTCACCAGTATCGGGTTGCATTTCTCAGGTCAATCTTATAACATGCCTGGTTGGATCGTGGTGTCAACTCATGATGGGGATGTTCCAAGTCATACATGGATGGATGACCAGGTTTTTGCACTTGAGCTCAAACCAAATGGTCATGTTGTTCACCTGGCTCATACTCACTCCTTGGTGGACGAAAACCAGGAGCATGATTACTGGTCTGAACCACAAGCCAGCGTTAACCGAGATTTCACCAGGGTGTTGTTTACTTCCAACTGGGGACGCTCGGGAACTGATGAAACCGAGATGTACATCATCGAACTCCCCCAGAATTGGATCCAAAACTTACCCTGAATTCTGAAGGATGAACTTAGATATGAGAGCCAGATCGAACCTGGTTACTGGTGGGATTTGTTATGGGGAAATGACAACAAAGAGCACTTGCATATTTCCAGACTTTAATCAATAATATCCTATCTAATCTTAACAATGACTGCAACTTGCTTTTAAAATCCTCCTTTTTATGCATTCTTAAATGGGGAGGATCATATTTCCAACTTAACATCCTTTTTAACTGGCAGCTGTTTGGAGTGGATCATTTTCTTGGAAAACTGCCGGAAGGAGAGCGATGATCAATAACCAGGAAGGATACAATAAAGGACCAAATCGGAGAAAGATGCGGTGCATGCTGTTCGTTCTGTGCCTGGCATTCAGTTTGATCGCCTGCAACCTGCCGATGAATATCAGAGTCGTTCCTTATTACACACCATCCCAGGCCATAACCAACACAGACACCCCGATTGCCTTGCAGACTACTGCTCCAATTGCAACCCTGACCGCCACAATGACGACCAGCCCGAACCCCACAGACACAGAAACAGCAACGCCCAGCGAGACACTCAGCGCCACCATGACACTGACCTCAACCGTCTCCAACCCGGAGGGCACTGTCCTGGAGCAGGCCAATTGTCGCTATGGACCTGGTTCCGCTTACCTGTTCGAATGGGGTCTTTACCCCGGCGACCAGGTCAAGATCCTCAACCGCAACTGGGACGGCTCCTGGCTGGATGTCAAACCAGAGACTTATAAAAGTGAATGCTGGGTAAGCAAGAACCTGCTGGAGACGCGCGGCAACCTGGACAACCTGGTTTTCTACGTGCCTCCGCTGCCTTTTGTGACCATTAAACTGTATGAGCCAGCACACTGGGTCACCGCAACCCGGGACGGCGACCTGGTCACCGTGGATTGGGAGGCGATCTGGATGACCGAGGACGACGACCGCGGCTACCTGATCGAAGCCTGGGTGTGCCTGAATACCCAGCTGGTCTTCCAGGCTACCGATTACCACCCCTGGACTACCACGCGTGCCATTATCCGTGACGAAGCTGGCTGCGCAGAACCTTCCAGCGCCCGTTTTTATACTGTCGAAAAGCATGGTTACATGGTACCCTGGAAGGATATCATCTGGCCTCAGCATTAGAAAGATCATGCCGGAACACCTGGGGCACTCAGAGACAAGTCTGATCTTGTAAACCTACCCGCATGTGTTTCCATCCATGCAGGAAGAAGCTGCCGAAAAGATGGATGAGATCCAGGTGTCGATCGATAGAAATTTATTTTGAATAAGGTCAAAGAACATTCAACGATATAAGAAGATACTTGTAACCAAAATAATTTTGAACCTACCTTAATTTGGGATGCAGAACGAAAATAGAAATAAAGAGACTCCGTTTTGGGAGCCTCTTTTTTGCCTATATTCAGGGGGAATTCGGTGGAAAACCGCTATATATTGTGAGCCCGGCTGGAGTCCGATGCCTCTTTGAGGTACATACCGGCGGTCAAGCGTACATTCTGGGTTAAAGCCAACCTGGAACCAATATTAACTGATTTTGTGTGTGGCTGTTAACCCAGGCTGCGGGGAGGCTCAGCAGCGGAAAGGAGCAACGTCCGCTGGAGCCGGTGTCAGGCATTCTTATCCTGTATGTTCAAGCGCGCATTTTGGACAACCGAGTTGATAAACTCGCTTTTACCGTTTGAATAGGCCTCCCGATCCTTACGAAAGCGAACAGCCAATTCCTTTTTCAATTCTGCATATTGCGCTGCAATGGCTGGATTGGCACGCAAATAATCACGGAAGAGGGGATAAAGAAGTAAGAGCTATCTGCGGAAATGATGGTTTGTGGTTTGCCCAGGTGTCACCGGAAACAGGGAAAATTATTAAAGGGCCAATAAATGTTGGTTAGAATAGAGCTTCAATAGCTACAAGAGATTTGAAGAATTGGGGTAAGAAGGTGGGTTTGCCTTATCATTCTCCCTAAAAATTCAGGCATGGAAATGCTGTTTTTTCTCTAAAAAATGGAAATATTGTAGCAGCATTAAAAGCTGTTAGTCAAAACTTAATGCATTCAAATTTAAATATTACCGATGGAGTTTATGGAATATTGTCAAGTATTGATATTAAAGAACAGATTTCCAATTTAGTTTCCAATACAGATAAATCAAAATCAATCTAAATCGAAGACAGAATTGCAAGATTAGAACGAATAATTAAAATGAATTGATGGTGTTTGGAATTAAATTAATGACTAATCACTTTTCACGATGTGGTCGAGTTAAGCATGCAGGGCATAAACAATTTCTGTTGACCAATTGCTTGTGAGCTAAGCCATGAATGATTCCATCACTAACATCAAATCTGGAATCAATAATATTAAAATAAGTTAGATCGTCTGCATTATATCTGCGGAAAACAGCATACGCAATATGGTCAGCCAGTTGCACAATTCGACAAGCTCGAGAATCTACAAAAAGGGGTATTTCTACTATCCTTCTTATTTGGCTACCCCACCTGTTTCCACTCTCCCGGATTGATGAAGTCAGATTTTGAAGTCCTGCTTCATATGTTGACTTATCGAGAATCATTAATCCCTTTTGACCATCTGGTTCTGGTGATACCCTTTCCAGAAAGAAGTTGAATCGACTACTTAAGTCTTCAAAAGCAGTAATGACTGGATCATCGGATGGATAAGAACTTTTATGAACGGCACATGCAAAAGAAACAACTGTATTATATGCTTTGGATAGAATATTAAGAACACTCTTAGTTATTTCAATTCGTTGTTTTTTTTTCTATAATAATTCCAAGGGGTCGTTTTTCCACTAAAGATTTCAGATGCATGAAACTCAATTAACTTCGGATCAATAGATGTTTCACGGCCGATTACTTGAGCGTATTTTTTCAAGTTCATAAGAAAGCCATCGAAGACTGTTCTCTGGGACAGCTACTCCGCCTAATACAAAATAATCTTCATTTTGGTTACCGGAGGATCCTGAGTCATCGAGATATAAGAGATACATAATATGACCCCTTAAAAATTATGCAGCCAGGCAGGGTTTTCCCT
>Ga0172368_10000442_pt1 | contig 59450 bp, 68 predicted proteins | sample Lak11m_FD_114540 | JGI IMG/M metagenome (GOLD analysis project Ga0172368, IMG submission 114540) | Freshwater microbial communities from Kabuno Bay, South-Kivu, Congo - kab_022012_11m | ecosystem: Environmental > Aquatic > Freshwater > Lake | place: Democratic Republic of the Congo: South-Kivu... | reverse complement strand
TCACATGAAAAAAGATGTAATTATAATAATTTTTGTTTTAATTCTTCTTATAATTCAGGTTTGTTTTTTGATTTTTAAGTAGATTTGCATCTAAGGTTTTTTTCGTTTATAATAACAGAAAGTCATATTTAGTATGACTTTTATTTTATTCTAATGGAAAATGAAAAAGATAAATTAAATAAGAATAAATCTTGGATGAAGCCTGTTTTATTTTTTTATGTAAAGACAATTTCTTGGATAATTTTTCCTTTAGTTTTATGTCTTTTTGTAAATAGATATATTGGAAGTTCGTTTGGTAGTCAAAGTTCATTTTTTATTTTTATAATGATTGGTTTTGGAATAACTTGTGCTGGAATTTACAGAGAAATAAAAATATATAAAAAAAATTTAGAAAAATAATATGGAAGAAAATACAGAAAATATTATAAAAGAAAATATAGAAATTACTCAAAACGCTACACCAAAAGTAATTGAACAAAAAGTAAGTCACGAAGTAACAATTTTTGCTGAGCCAATTTTTCATATTGGAAAATTTCAAATAACGAATTCATTTTTAACTTCTTGGCTTGCAGTTTTAGTTATTTTTTTTCTTGCTCTTGCAATTAGATTAAAATTAAAAAAAATTCCTGGAAAATTACAAAATGTTTTTGAAGTTATTTTAGAAGGTGCACTTTCTCTTGTTGATCAAGTAACAAATGATCGCAAAATTTCACAAAAAATATTTCCGTTAGTATTTTCTCTTTTTATTTTTATTTTAATAAATAATTGGCTTGGCTTATTGCCAGTACTTGGTTCTTTTGGTTTTCTTGTGAAAGAAGGAGTAAACACAGCATTCGTTCCACTTCTTCGTTCTGGAACTGCTGACATAAATACAACTTTAGCACTTAGTATTATGATTGTTATTGGTTCAAATATTTTTGGAATTTTTGCAATAGGTTTATGGAAAACTTTTAATAAATATGTTAATCTAAAAGGACTTGGTGAGATATTTACAAAAGTCAAAAAAGATCCAACTGTATTGATTGTTGCTCCTATTAATTTTTTTGTTGGGCTACTTGAACTTCTTGGAGAAGTAGCAAAAATTGCTTCGCTCTCTTTTCGATTGTTTGGTAATGTCTTTGCAGGGGAAGTTCTTTTGGCTTCAATGGCGGCAATATTTGCTTATATCGTGCCAGGACCATTTTTGTTTTTAGAAGTTTTTGTTGGACTTATTCAGGCGTTGATTTTTTCTTTGCTTGCAACAGTTTACTTTACGATAGCTTCACAAGATCATTCTGAACATGACGAACATGAAAAGCATAAAGAAAAAGAATTAGTAAGTGTTTAAAATTATTAAAATTAGTCGAAAAGTTATTAAAAATTAATTTCCCATAACGGGAAAAAACAAAAAAATTATATGGAAGAACAAATAATTAGTTCAGTAGTAAATTTAGCACCACTAGCAAAAGCTTTAGCAATAGGACTTTCAGCAATTGGAGCAGGTCTAGGTATCGGAATGATCGGAGCAAAAGCTATGGAATCAATCGGAAGAAATCCAGAAGCTGTAGGAAAAATTTTAGTTCCTATGCTTATTATTTCTGCTTTCGCCGAAGCTGTTGCAATTTACGGTTTGGTTATTGCATTTTCAATTAAATAGATCTTTCAAAATTTTTTAAATTTTGAAGTAAAAAATTATGAATGAATTAATTTCAACATTTCACATAGATTGGAAATTGATGCTTGCGCAGATATTTAACTTCGGGCTAGTTTTTCTTGCTCTTTACTTTATTGCTGCAAAGCCGTTGAGTAAATTGATAAAAGATAGAACTGAAGAAATAACTACAGGATTAGATAATGCAAAAAAAGCGGAGTATGAACTTTCAAATGCAAACATTAAAAAAGAAGAAATAATCAAAGAAGCAAAAGATGATGCTAAAAAAGTTTTAGCTAATTCTCAGGCTGATGGTAAAGAAATAATTAAAGAAGCAAAAGAAAAAGCGGAAACTGAAAAAGAAGAAATAATAAAACAAGCAAAACTTGATGCTGAAAAAGCAAAAAAGGGAGCTGATGATGCTGTTAGAGCTGAAGCAGCTGGTCTTGTTACTGATGGTGTTAGAAAGATAATAGAGAGTCATGTAGCTGCTGGAAAAGGAGAAGATATTATCAAAGCAATGTTACATAAATAAAAAATTATGATTAAATCAAAACAATTAGCAAAAGCAATATTTGAACTTTCTGAAGAGAAGGTTGATAATTTTGAAGCTAAATTTTTTGATTTTATTGAAAAAAGAAACTTAACAACTCAATTGCCTTCTATTCTAATTCATTTAGAAAAGATTATTGAATTGGAAAAAGAAAAAAAGGGAATTCAAATAGAAACTGCTCACGAAATTTCTCACGAGACTACAAAACATATTAAAACTTTTTTGAAAGCTGACGAATTATCTGAAGTAATAAAAATTAATAAAGATTTAATTGGTGGATTTAGAGCAAAATGGAATGGAAAAATTTATGATGCAAGTATTAAGAATAGTTTAAAAAAATTAGAAGAAGTAATTATTAAATAAATTATAAAATTATGAGTGCGAATGCAACAATAGAAAATTTAAAAAAGAGAATAGCAGATTTTAAAGGAGGAGCAGAATCATACGAATATGGAACTGTTCTTTCTATTGCTGATGGAATAGCAAAAATTTCTGGTTTAACAAAGTGTCAATCTTCAGAAATGATTTCCTTTGAATCTGGTGCAATAGGACTTGCTTTGAACCTTGAAGAAGATTCAGTAGGAGCAATCGTATTGGGAGATTTTTCAAAAATTAAAGAAGGTGAGACAGTAAAAAGAACAAATCAAATTCTTTCTATCCCAGTTGGTGAAAAGTTTATTGGTCGCATAGTGAATCCTCTTGGAATTCCTATTGATGAAGCAGGTGATATAAAAGCTGATGCAATATATCCTGTAGAAAAAATTGCTTCTGGTGTTATGACTAGACAAAGAGTTAATCAACCAGTTCAAACAGGAATAAAATCAATCGATGCTATGATTCCTATTGGCCGTGGTCAGCGTGAGCTTATAATTGGTGATAGACAAACAGGAAAAACTGCAATTGCTATTGATACAATAATAAACCAAAAAGGACAAAATTTAATTTGTATTTATGTTGCTATTTCTCAAAAACAATCAAAAGTTGCTCGTATGGTTTCAAAATTAAAGGAAGCAGGAGCTATGGATTATACTATAGTTGTTTCTGCAGGTTCTTCTGATGGACCAGCTTTATCATATCTTGCACCATATTCTGGAACTGCACTAGCAGAATATTTTTGTGATAAAGGTCGCGACGTTTTGATGGTTTATGATGATCTTTCAAAACACGCTGTTGCATATCGTGAAATTTCACTTCTTCTACGTCGTCCACCAGGTCGTGAAGCTTACCCTGGAGATGTTTTTTATTTGCACTCACGTTTACTTGAAAGAGCCTGTCGTTTAAATAAAAATTATGGTGGAGGTTCTATTACTGCTTTGCCTATTATTGAAACTCAAGCTGGAGACTTGTCAGCTTATATTCCTACAAACGTTATTTCAATTACTGACGGACAAATTTTCTTGGAAACTGGATTATTTAATAAAGGAATTCGTCCAGCTATCAATGCCGGACTTTCAGTGTCTCGTGTTGGAGGAGATGCTCAAATTAAATCAATGAAAAAAGTTGCAGGTAAAATGAAATTAGCAATGGCTCAATATCGTGAACTTGAATCTTTTGCTCAATTCGGATCTGATCTCGATGCTGATACAAAAAAAGCAATCAATAGAGGACAAAAAGTTACAGAATTAATGAGGCAAAGTCAATATTCGCCAATAGCTGTTGCAAAACAAGTTGCTGCTATTTATGCTGTGAATGAAGGATTTTTAGATGAATTAGAAACTACAGAGATAGCATCTTGGGAAGAAAATTTCTATGGATTTTTAGATCGTTCCAAAAAAGATTTGTTAACAAAATTAGTAGGAGGTTGGGATGAGAATATTGAAAATGAATTAAAGGAAACTATTAAGGAATTTATGGGAAATTAATAATTAAAAATTAAATTTATTATGGAAGAGTTTAAATCAAATCAAGAAAAAGAAGTTACATGGGAAAATACAATTTTTATTGGAAATAAAATAAATTTTACTGATGGTTATGGTCAAAGTGGAAAATATGAAATTTTAGACATAAAACATTTTGGAGAGGGTATGCAAAATGGGGGTTATTTTCAAATTAAACTCAGATGTGTAGATTCTGGTAAAGAAGATTTTGTACAAAATTTAAATATAGGTGCTGAAGAAGCAAAAGATTCGTTTATTTTATATCAAAATGGTAAAAAATAAAATAAAATGCCGTTACAAACTAAAGCAATAAAACAAAAAATAAAGTCAGTTGGAAACATTAAGAAAATCACCAAAACAATGGAGATGGTTTCTGTTTCCAAAATGAGAAGAGCTGTAGACAAGGCTTTGTCTTCTCGTGCTTATTCACATTACGCTTTAGAGCTTTTGGTTAATCTTTCAAAAGATAAAAATATTTCACACCCACTTATGTCTACTGGAAAAAGTAATAAAGAACTAGTAATTATAATTACTAGTAATAAAGGTTTGTGTGGTGGTTATCATACAAATTTGTTTAAAGCTTTTAACGCATATTTGAAATCAGAAAGTGCTAAAAATAAAGAAATTAAAGCAGTAACTATTGGAAAATATGGAGAAAAGATTTGTAAAAAATTAGAGATTCCATTATTTGCTAGTTTTAATACTTTTTCTGAATATTCTACAATTGAGCAAACACAAGAGTTATCAAATTTAGTTTCAAAAGAATTTATAGAAGGTAATTATAGAAGTGTTAAAATTTTATATACAGAATTTTTAAAATCAACAACTTATAAACCTGTTTTACGAGAATTATTTCCACTAAGTGCTGAAACAGTTAAAAATATAGTTGAAGATATTTCAGAAACTGATAAAGAAATATTAAATACAGAAAGTTTAATTGATTATAAATTTGAACCAGATGTAGATACAATTTTACAAAGTATATTACCAAATCTTGTAGATATAGTTGTTTATCAAACATTAGCTGAAGCATTTGCTTCTGAACACTCAGCTAGAATGTTTGCAATGAAAAATGCAGGAGACAGCGCTACAACAATTTTAGATGCGCTTACTCTTTCATACAATCATGCAAGACAAGATGGAATTACAAAAGAGCTTTCCGAAATAGTCGCCGGAGCGGAAGCTTTGAATACGAATTAAAATATATGGATAAACCACCAATAACAATTGAACAAGTTTATAATAGTATTAAAAAAAAGTTTCATAACAATGAAGTAATTTTAGATCAAAATAATAAGTTTATTTTGAATGAAGAATTAAAAAAAGAAGGTTGGAAATTAGATGAAGGTTTTCAAGATAAAAGTAATCCACAAATTGTCTTAAATCGAATCAATAAATTAGTGGATTCTAAATATGAGGTTGCAATTGCTTTTATAAACGCTCCAGATTTAGAACCATGGTCTAGTATTAGATGTTTATTAAAAAAAGATACTTTAAAAAATTAAAAATTATTATTAAAATTATAAGTTAAATTATTATTAAAAAAAATGAACAAGAACACAGGAAAAATATCACAAATTATTGGAGCGGTCGTAGATGTAAGATTCGAAGGAGAATTGCCAGCACTTTTGAATGCACTAACAGTAAAACGAGAAGGAAAAACGGATTTAGTTTTAGAAGTTGCAGGACACCTAGGTTTAGGTGAAGTGCGAACTATTGCAATGACTTCTACTGATGGGCTTTCAAGAGGTGATGAAGTTTTTGATACAGGTACTGCTATATCAGTTCCTGTTGGAATGGAAACTCTAGGAAGAATGTTTGACGTTGTTGGAAATCCAATTGATGAAAAACCAGCTCCATCAAATTCAAAACGACTTCCTATCCACAGAAAAGCTCCTACATTCGCGCAACAATCTCCAAAAACAGAAGTGCTTGAAACTGGAATTAAAGTTATTGATATTATGTGTCCATTTTTGAAAGGAGGAAAGGTTGGATTATTCGGAGGAGCTGGAGTTGGAAAAACAGTTGTGATTCAAGAATTAATTCGTAATATTGCCTCTGAGCATGGAGGATATTCTGTGTTTGCTGGAGTTGGAGAAAGAACTCGTGAAGGTAATGACTTATATAGAGAAATGGAAGAATCAAAAGTTTTAGATAAAACAATGCTAGTCTTTGGGCAAATGAATGAACCACCAGGTGCTCGTGCTCGCGTTGCTCTTTCAGCTTTGACTATGGCTGAACATTTTCGTGATACTGAAGGAAAAGATTTGCTTTTATTCATGGATAATATTTTTCGTTTTACTCAAGCAGGTTCAGAAGTTTCTGCTTTACTTGGACGTATGCCATCTGCCGTTGGTTATCAACCAACTTTAGCATCAGAAATGGGAAATTTACAAGAACGTATTACATCAACTGATAAAGGTTCTATTACTTCTGTACAAGCTATTTATGTGCCTGCTGACGACCTTACTGACCCAGCTCCAGCTACAACTTTCTCTCACTTAGACTCTACTGTTGTGCTTTCTCGTCCATTATCTGAGCTTGGTATTTATCCTGCTGTTGATCCACTTGATTCTACTTCAACAATTCTAGATCCAAATATTATTGGTGAAAGACATTATAATGTTGCTCGAGATATTCAGAAAATTTTACAAAGATATAAAGATTTGCAAGATATTATAGCAATTTTAGGTATGGATGAATTAACAGACGACGATAAATTAGCAGTTTCTCGTGCTAGAAGAATTCAAAAATTTCTTTCACAACCATTTTTCGTTGCTGAACAATTCACAGGACGTTCTGGTAAATATGTTTCTCTTGAAGATACAATAAAAAGTTTCGAAGAAATTTTAGAAGGAAAATATGACAATGTTCCTGAGCAAGCTTTTTATATGAAAGGAAGCATTGAAGATGTTTTAGCAGAAGCAAATAATAATTAAAATGAAACTTAAATTAATAATAATTTCAAAAGATAAAATAGTTTATCAGGGAGATGCTAAAAGTGTTTTTGTTCCTACACAGACTGGTATAATTGAAGTTTTGCCAGAACATATGCAATTAGTATCAGCTTTAACTATTGGAGAAATTATTGCAAATACAGACGATGGTGAAAAAAAATTTAAAATTTCTGGTGGAGCTTTAGAAATTCGTTCTAAAAGTAATGTAATAATTCTAGTAGATATCGAAAGAAAATAAAAAAATCTGCTATACTTAAGAAATGTCTAATTTTTATGTAGTGGCGACGCCGATAGGAAATATGGAAGATATTACTCTTCGCGCTATTCGTATTTTAAAAGAAGTTGATTTGATTTTATGTGAAGATACAAGAACAACAAAAAATCTTTTAGATAAATATGAAATAAAAAAGCCAACGATGAGTTTTCACTCACAATCTAAATTATCTAAAACAGATAAGATTTTTGAATTTTTGGAAGAAGGAAAAAATTTGGCTTTAGTTTCAGATGCCGGTACACCGACTATTTCAGACCCAGGAGCAATGTTGATTGCCAAAATAAAAGAAAAATTTGGAGACGAGGTGCAAGTGATTCCAATCCCGGGTGCTACGGCTTTGATTGCCGCTCTTTCGGCTTCAGGATTACCAACTCATGAATTTACCTTTCTTGGTTTTTTGCCACACAAAAAAGGCAGGGAAACTTTATTTAAGGAAATTGTAAAATCAGAACGCACAATGGTTTTTTACGAATCACCGCATAGAATTTTAAAAACTTTAGAATCTTTAAATAAATTCTGTCCAGAAAAAAAAGTCTGCATCGCTCGCGAACTGACTAAAATTTATGAAGAATTTAAAACTGATTCATCATCAAAACTTTTAGAATTTTTTATTCAAAATCCAATTAAACAAAAAGGGGAATTTACAGTGTTGGTTAATGGAAAATAGTTTTTGTTTTTGAAAAACTGTGATTTGACAGTGTTTTTTTGATATGCTATTATAAAAATAGTTTAATAATTCTTTAAAATAAAAATAAAAACAGCCAAAGGAGGGCTAAATAGATTATGAAATTAGAATTGGAAACAAGAATAGTCGTTGAAAATCCATATACAAAGGAAATTGTAACTAAAATGGTTTGTAAAAATTTTGGAGAAGAAATTGGTTTTATGTCGCCAACATTTTTTCCAGCCAATGGAAAATTTGGTTTGAATATTTTTAAACCAACAAGAAAAAATCCACATTCAAATGAGTGCATTGATTTTATAAATAGTAATACACTTTTTTTCCCAAATGCTCATGGACTAATTCTTCTTGAACATTTTGATAAAATTTTTAACTTTCTTCCTACTCAAACATGGACATTTGGTTTAGATCATATACATCATTTGTATTTTGAAAAAAATAGTGGTCACAGATTTGCTTTTTTAAGAAAAACTGAAAAAGGTTATGAGTATAATTTTTATCCTTATTATTTTATTGTTGATCATGATGAAAGAATTTTAGCTTTTGATATTAATCAATGATAAAATATAATTTGTAATTTAGTTTTTAAAAATAAACAAGGAGGTCTTATGACAACAAAAAAAGAAAAAGCTTTAAAAAGAAAAAAGGCTTTAAAAAAGCCAAAACAAAAAAGAATTTCTTTATATATAGGAAAGGGAGAATTTCGTGTCAAAGAAGGTTCAGTTCCGCCTTCTCTCATTGAAGGATCAGAAGAAGAAATAGCAGGATATGCATAAAATACTTTTACAAAAGACGAAATGCTAGAACTTACAACTCGTTCATGTAAATAAAAATTAAAGCCCGCAAATTATCGCGGGTTTTTTTTATTTTAAATTAAGTTTTCTGGGTCAATATTTATTGAAAATTGTATTGGTAGAGAAAAGAGTTTTTGTGATAATATTTCATTTATTTTTGAATTATGAGAAAGTTCAGGTAATGACCAATTTTTAAGTTCTATCTTTATTAAAACATTAGTTATAAATTTATCTTTAAATTTAGATAAAAAACCACTAAAAATTTCTGGATTATATTCTTTAAAATTTTCTGAAAGAAATTTTTTAGCATTTGCAGTTTCTGTTTTACTTCCCAAAAAACTTATTTTTATAAATCTTTTAAATGGCGGATATCCTAAATTTTCCCTATCTTTTATTTCATCACGAACAAAAGAGACTAAATTATCAATTTTAACTGCATTTATTATTTCGTCTTCTTCATTTTTTGTTTCAACAATAAATTGTTTTTCTGTTTTTGAAAGTATTGAAATTATTATTTGAATAATTTTTTCACTCATTCTAAAATTGGTAATACTCCACAGAGAATCAAATGCAGAAATTATTGTTAGTGGTATTTTTTCTTTTAAATAAAACAATGCCATTTCTGTTCCAATAATAATTGAACCTGGATTTTTTTGAAATTCTTTTATAATTTTTTCAGCTTTATTTGTTGTTTTAACTGTTTTTTTGTCTAATTTAAATATTTCAGTTTTTGGAAATAATTTTTTTACTTCTTCATAAACTGTATCAGTTCCAATTCCTAAAGGCATTAAATTCCAACTTCCACATTTGCTGCAAGTTGTTTCTGATTTTTTTTCTGCTCCACATTTATTACAAACAAAAATTCTTTTTTTAGTATCTTTTGTTTGATAAAGAACTACAGGTGCTAAACATTTATCACAAATTACTAATTCATTACAATCTCGGCAGATTGTGGTCGCCGCTAATCCTTTTCGCAATGCAAAAATAAAAACATTTTCTTTTTTATCAATTGATTTTTTTATCTCATTTATTGTTGCTGTGGTAAGAATTTTGAATTTTTTCTTTTCCAGATCTTCTTTTGTAAGTTTTTCTACAGCTTCATTTTTACCTAAAATCTTTATTTCTCCTTCAAAATTAACCTTAAATGAAAGGGGATAAATCTCGTTTAAATTATCAATTTCTTTTCTGGCCACAGTTTCAAAGCGTAAAAATGAATCAGATAATATAAATTTAGCGCCAGTTTTAAATGCAAAAATTTCAGCAAAAATTCGCAAATCAATATTAGGTTTTTTAATTGTTTTATAGGCATTTGAACTTTCATGTTCTAATATTATTGTTTTTATATCTTCTCTTGGAATTGAAAGATAAGGAGTTGTCGCAAATATTAGTATTGGATGATCACAATTTATAATTTCTTTTATTTTTTCCAATTGTTTGTTTTTTGACAATCCTCCATGTATTGAGAAAGTAAATTTTTCAATTCCTTTAGAAAGTAATTCACTAAAATTTTCTATATCTTTTTCTGTTGGTAATAGCATAAAAACTGATTTTTTTTCTGCAAAAGAACCACGTATTAGAGTTTTATAAAAAGAAATTCTATCAATTAAGTTAGTTTGGAATAATAATTTTTCTGTTTTTAGATTATTAGAATTTTTTTCTATATCTATTTTAATTTTTTTCTTATTTTTTATTTTAGATATTTCATCATATTCTTCTATTAGTATAGAAGGTATAAGTGAAGAAATTATTAATTTTTTTTTAATAGCAAAATATTTACTAGCTGAAATAATAGATTCAAAAAATTCTTTTTTAAAAATAGATTTGTCTTTTACTTCATCTATTTTTTTTAAATTATAGGACATATTTTTAATGATAGATTTTTCTTTTGAAACATCTTCACAAGAAATAACTAATCCTAAATTTTTTTTATTTCGCATTGATATGCTTACAATACTGCCATTTTCAATATTTTTGGCGCTAAAATAGGTAAATTCCTCTTTTAGTATTCCTTTTTGGAATGGTATTACAGTAACTATTTTCATATTTTTATTCTAGCATAACTTGTGATATATTTATTGTATGGGTATATTTTCGAAAAAATTAGGAATAGATTTAGGAACTGCAAATACTTTAGTTTTTATGCCTGGAAAAGGTATCGTTTTAAACGAACCTTCTGTTGTTGCTGTTTCTGAACAAGATAATAAAATTTTAGCTATTGGATTTGAAGCAAAAGATATGATAGGAAAAACACCAGATTCAATTATTGCTTATCGTCCAATGAAAGATGGAGTTATTGCTGACTACAGAGTTACAGAAGCAATGCTTAGATATTTTATAAATAAAGCGATGGGAAAATTTAATATTTTTAAACCTGATGTAATGATTTCAGTTCCAGCTGGAGTTACTTCAACTGAACGTAGAGCTGTTGTAGAAGCTGCTATTCGTGCTGGTGCAAAAAATGCTTATGTTGTTAAAGAACCAATTTTAGCTGCAATTGGTGCTGGAATTCCAATTCACGAATCAAAAGGGCATATGATTGTAGATATAGGTGGAGGAACAACTGATGTTGCAGTTATTTCACTTGGAGGAATTGTTGCTTGCACTTCGGTTAAATGTGCAGGAAATAAAATTGATCAAGCAATTGCAGATTACATTAAAAAAACTTTTAATTTAGCGATAGGTGATAGAACAGCAGAAGAAGTAAAAATTAAAATCGGTGCAGCAGTTCATTTAGAAGAAGAAATTAGAGTAACAATTAAAGGACGAGATTACATTCACGGACTTCCAAGATCAACTCAAATTTCAACAAATGAAATTGTTAAAGCTATTGATAATGAATTAAAGCAAATGATAAAAGCAATTAAAGATGTATTACAGGAAACTCCACCTGAACTTGCTTCAGATATTATTGATCATGGAATAATTATGACTGGTGGTTCTTCTTTACTTAGAAATTTTCCTGATTTAGTATATAGAAAAACTGGCGTAAAAGCTGCTTTAGCTGACGATTCAATTTATTGCGTTGTAAAAGGAACAGGTATTGCTCTTGAACATTTAGATGTTTATAAAAAAACTATTTTAAGTAAAAAATAATTTGGTGAAAATGAAAATATCAGAACATTTTGATAAAAAAAATTTGCATCATGCTTATTTAATTGAGGGAAAAAAAGAAGAAATTTTACCTGAATTATTTAATTTTTTTGAAGAATTAAATGTTAAAACTAATGCTAATCCAGATTTTTGTCATTTAGTTATTGATAATTTAAAAACAAATGAAGCGTTAGATTTGCGTTCAATGGGAAGTCAAAAAGCTTTTTCTGTTGGCAAAAAAGTATTTGTTATTTGTGTAAATCGTTTTAATCTTGATTCTCAAAATATTTTATTAAAAATGTTTGAAGATACAATAGAAAATACTCATTTTTTTATTATTACACCAAGTGTAGATGGCTTGTTAGGAACTTTTGTTTCTAGATTTTATTTAATAAAAACAAAAAATGATTTAGAAGAGGAAATAAAAAATGCAAATTTATTTATTTCTATGCCTTTGCAAAGAAGGATTGATTTTATAAAAGAAAAAATTATTTTATCAGCAAAAGAAATTGAAGATCAAGAAAATTATATTTCCAGTGATTCAAATAATTTTAGAGCATTAAAATTTTTAGATAGTTTAGAACTAGTTCTTTCAAAAAAAGATTTATCTAAAGAAGTTAATTTTTTTGATCAGATTTTTAAAGTAAGAGAATTTTTGCGCCAGCCAGGATCTTCTCCTAAAATGTTATTGGAATCTGTAGCATTAACTATACCTATTTTATAATTTTTGATATACTAGTAATCTATGCAATACAATTTTTCAAATTTAAAAACAAGTTTTAAAAAAGCAGAAGAATTTTTAGGAAAAGAATACAGCCAACTTAGCACTGGTCGTGCTTCGCCAATGGTTTTAGATGGTGTTTCTATTGAAAATTATGGCTCTTTTCAACCAATTAAAAATATAGCTTCAATTTCAATTGAAGATCCTAAAACTTTACGAATAGCTCCATGGGATAAAAATCAAATAAAAGCTATTGAAAAAGCTATTTTAATGGCTGATTTAGGCTTATCAGTTGCAACAGATGATGCAGGTATTAGAGTTATTTTTCCACAACTTACAACTGAAACAAGACAAAAATTAGTAAAAGTTTTGAAAGAAAAATTAGAAGAATCTAGAATTACAATTCGCAGAGAAAGAGGTGATGTTTGGGAAGAAATTCAAAAATTAGAAAAAGAAGAAAAAATGACTGAAGACGAAAGAGATAGAGCAAAAGAAGAATTGCAAAAAATTGTAGATGAAGCAAATAAAAATCTAGAAGTTCATTTTAAAAAAAAGGAAAAAGAAGTGATGGGGTAATATGAATATATTAATATTTATTATAATTTTATTAGTTTTAGTTTTAGCTCACGAAGCTGGGCATTTTTTTACTGCAAAAGCTTTTAAAATAAGAGTTGATGAATTTGGTTTTGGTTTTCCACCAAAATTATTTGGATGGAAAAAAGGGGAGACAGAATATTCGATAAATGCAATTCCATTTGGAGGTTTTGTAAAAATTTTTGGAGAAAATTTAGATGAAGCTGATCTTTTGGAAGTTGGATTTTTAGATAAAAAAGAAACTATTAAAAAAGTTGATTTAGCTAGAAGTTTTCTTTATAAACCAAAATATCAACAAGCGTTAGTTCTTATTGCGGGAATTACAGCAAACTTTTTACTTGCTTGGATTTTATTTTCAGTTGGTTTTATATCCGGTCTTCCTACTTCTGTTGGTAGTGAACCTAAAGGATATGAATTAAAAGATGTAAATTTAGTTGTTGTTTCTGTTCTTCAAAAATCACCAGCAGAAATTGCTGGATTAAAAACTGGAGATAAAATTATTTCTATTAAAAATGATAAAAATTCTATTACAGAAATTACACCAAATAATTTAAAAGATTTTATAATTTCTAATCCAAATAAAGAAATAGAACTTAGTTATTTAAGAGGAAAAGATAAAAATATAAATTTTACAAAAATAACACCAACAACAGGAGCAGAAGGTCAACCAGTTATAGGTATAGCGATGGATCAAATTGGAACTGCTAAATTGCCTATTTTAAAAGCATTTTGGGAAGGAATGAGATTGAATCTATCTGTTACAAAAGGTACTGTTATGGGGCTTTATACGCTTATTTCTGATGGAATTCAAGGTAAAGGTAGCTTTTCTTCAGTTACTGGACCAGTTGGAATGGTAGGTATTATTGGTGATGCTTCAAAATTTGGTTTTGTTTACCTACTTTCTTTTGCAGCTCTTATTTCTATAAATTTAGCAGTAATAAATATAATTCCATTTCCAGCTCTCGATGGAGGGCGTTTATTTTTTCTTTTAATAGAAAAAATAAAGGGTTCACGTTTAAATTCAAAATTTGCAAATACTGTTAATATAATTGGCTTTACTGTATTAATAATTTTTATGTTATTAATTACATTTTATGATGTAATTAAGTTATTTTAAGTTTATGCAAAAAAAATTACCACTATCTTATTTAGAGATTTCAAAAAAAAATTTAATTCACAATGTGAAGCAATTTAAAAATTTAATAAAAAAAGGAACACAAATTTCTGCTGTTGTTAAAGCAAATGCTTATGGTCATGGTGATAAAGAAGTAGCAAAAGTTTTATCATCTTTTGTTGATTATTTTCAAGTTAATAGTGTTGAAGAATTAGAAAGAATTAGAAAAATTACTAAAAAATCTATTCTAGTTTTTGGTTATGTTGGAAAAAATAATTTAGAAAAAGCATTAAAATTAGGATGTATTTTGTCAGTTTTTGATTTAAATCATTTAATTTTGATAAATAAAATTTCTAAAAAACTAAATAAAAAACAACAAGTTCATATTGCTGTCGATTCTTATCTAGGAAGAGAGGGAATAATGCCAAGTGATCTTGATTTTTTAATAAAAGAATTAAAGAAAATGAAGAATATTATTGTTGATGGAATCTATTCACATTTTGCAAATATAGAAGATACAAATAATTTTTCTTATGCTCAAAAGCAAATAGATATTTATAAAAATGCTGTGGAAACTTTTAAAAAACATAAAATAAATAAAATAAAAACTCATATTTCAGCGACTTCTGGAACAATGATTTATGAAAAAAATGAAGGGAAAAATAATATTATTAGAGTTGGTATTGGTATTTATGGAATGTGGCCTTCAGAATATTTAAAAAATATTTTAGAAGATAAAATTATTTTAAAACCAGTTTTAAAATGGAAAACTCACATTGCTCAGGTAAAAATTATTCCTGCTGGATATTCGATTGGTTATGGTCTTACTTATATAACTTCTAAAAAAACTAAAATAGCTGTAATTCCTCAAGGCTATGCTGATGGTATTGATAGAAAACTTTCAAATAAAGGCGAAGTTTTAATAAAAGGAACAAAATGTAAAATTTTAGGACGTGTTGCAATGAATATGTTTGTAGTGGATGTAAGTCATTTGAAAAATGTAAAACAAGAAGATGAAGTTATAATTATTGGAAATAAAATTAAAGCAGAAGACTTAGCAAAAAAATTAAACACAATAAGTTACGAAATAACTACACGTATTAACCCTCTTTTGCCTAGAATAGCTGTTTAATAAATGATTTGCTTTTATAACAATTTTGTATTAATATAAAGATATGTCACAAGATAAACTTATAAAACTTGCTTGCGGAACTTGCAAAAGAATAAATTATTGGTCAAGAAAGAACAAAAAAACTGTTACTAAAAAAATTGAACTTAATAAATATTGCAAATGGTGTCGTAAACAAACAAAGCATAAAGAAATTAAAAAATAATTTTTTACCTAATGTTTTTATGATATACTATATTATGCAGTAAACGTTTACTGCATGTTCTTTTTATTGGGTCTGTTTTTAGAAATTAGATCCTTGAAACACATTGATTTTTTATTTTTGTGTTTCATTATTCCGGCTCTAGAGCCGGAATATGGGCGATTAGTTAAGTGGTATAACTTCGGTCTCCAAAACCGCGATCGGGGGTTCGATTCCCTCATCGCCCGCAATGAAAAAAGATAAATTAGGTATTATTTTAATTTTTTTAACCATAATTATTCCAATATTTTTATGGATTTTAAGAATGCCTTTATCTACTAGATTTGAAAATTTTTATATGACTATAAGAAGTATTGGTCAAATTTTAGGTATTGCTGGTATGTCTATGTTTATTGTGACAATGATATTGTCTAGTAGATTAAAATTTTTAGAATCTTATTTTGGCGTATTAAATAAAATATATTTTTGGCATCATATGTTTGGAGGAACATCTTTTATTTTTTTACTTTTTCATCCGATAGTTTTAGTTATAAATATTTTAGCAACTTCTTTACAAAATGCAGCTTTGTTTTTCTTGCCAGTTAATAATATAGAAATTTCTTTTGGAATTTTTTCAATACTAGCTTTGATATTAATGTTAGTTTTTACTTTTTTTATAATTCTTCCATATCGAACATGGAAAATAACTCATAAATTTTTAGGTGTAGCTTTTTTCTTTGGAATTTTGCATACATTTTTTATAACAAGTGATGTTTCTGAATATCTTCCTTTAAAAATTTATATGGTAATATTTATATTTTTAGGATTAATTGCATATTTTTATAGAACAATTTTTGGAAGTGTAATTATAAATAAATTTAAATATAATGTTGATGAAGTCAAAAAATTAAATGATAAAGTAGTAGAAATAATAATGTTATCTTTAGATAAAAAAATAAATTTTAAAGCAGGACAATATATTTTTATAGGTTTTAAAGGTAAAAACATAAGCACAGAAACTCATCCTTTTTCAATTAGCTCTGGAATTTTTGATGAAAAATTAAAAATTGTTGTAAAATCTTTTGGTAAATATACTACACAATTACAAAATTTAAAGGCAGGATCTAAAGCTATTATAGAAGGACCTTTTGGAATTTTTTCATATTTAAATACTAAAAATAAAAATCAAGTTTGGATTGCTGGTGGAGTTGGCATAACACCTTTTTTAAGTATGGCTAAATCTTTGACTAACAATGAATACAAAATTGATTTATATTATTGTGTTAATACAAAAAGTGAAATAGTATTACTTGAAGATTTAACAAATATTTCAATTAAAAATAATAATTTTAAAGTTATAACATTATGTTCTGATACTGATGGATATATTAATTCAAAAGTTATTAGTAATCATAGTGGAAATTTATTAGAAAAAGATTTCTTTCTTTGTGGTCCACCACAAATGATGAAAGGAGTAAGGTCGCAATTATTAGAGAGTGGAGTTCATAATAATAAAATCCATTCCGAAGAATTTAGTTTTTAATTTAAATTTATGAAAAAATCAGTTGGAATATCTTTGTTTATATTTTTTGTAGTAATAACAGCAGTTTTAGTTGCTGGTTTAGTTTTTTATCAAAATAATAATATTAATAATAAAAATACGACGTCTCAAAATACTTCTTCTGAAGGAATTACTTTAAATATTACTGAAATTAGTAAACATAATAATATAAATGATTGCTATATACTTATTAATAATAAAGTTTATGATATAACAAGTTATTTTGGTTCACATCCAGGAGGCGATAGATCGATGGTCCCATATTGTGGTAAAGATTCAACACAAGGATATGATACAAAAGGTAATAGAAATAGATCGCATTCATCTTATGCAGTTAATCTTTTAACTAATTATTATATTGGTGATTTTAATCAAATAATTTCACAATCTACATTACAACAAAATATACAAAAAACTAATTCTGTAGTTCCAATTTCAAATGGTAGAAATTACAAAGACGATTAAATTAGATTTTTAAGAGAAATAATTTTGGACGCTTCAAACCATTTTATTTGCTTATCACGTTTAAAATAAGTTATTTGACGTTTTGCATATTTATAGATTTCAGAATTTAATTTTTTAAGCATTTCTTCTTTTGTAATTTTATTTTGAAGATAAAATGATACGTAGCGATATTCAAGTCCTAATTCTTCCATTCTTTTCCAAGACAAACCATTTATATGTAAATTTTTTATTTCTTTTAACATTCCAGCTTTTATTCTAGCCAAAAGTCTTTTTTTTATTTTTTCTTTTAAAATTTCAGAAGGTAAGTAAAGACCAATTTTTATAAAATCATACGGAGGCAATTTCTCCGTAAGTTTTGGGACTTTGCCTAAAGTTTTTACAATTTCAATTGCTCTTATTATTCTAATTTTATTATTTTGCTCATTTTTATTTTTTATATCTTTATATCTATTTTTATCTAATTTTTTTAATATTTCAAAAAGCTGGCTAGCAGTTTTTTTATTCAAAATTTTTCTTAATTTATTATTTGGTGGAACTTCTGGAAAAATAATTCCATTTACAACTGCATCAATATAAAATCCTGTTCCTCCACAAATTATTGGAACTTTTCCACGCGCAATTATTTCTTTTATTTTTTGATCAGTAAGTTTTTTATATTCAGCTACTGTAAATTTATTTTTTGCATTTGCAACATCCAAAAGAAAATGTGGGATTTCCAACATTTCTTTTTTTATTATTTTTCCTGTGCCTAAATTTAACCCTTTATAAACTTGCCTAGAATCAGCTGAAATGACCTCACCACCTACTTTTTTAGCGATTTTAACAGCCAAATCACTCTTTCCACTAGCCGTTTGTCCAAGTATTACAATAACCTTTGACTTTTCCATTATTTCAAAATCTTAATATCCGTTCCAATAGAATTTAAACGTTTTACAATATCTTCATAGCCACGATTTATCATATAAACATTTCTTAAAATAGAAGTTCCTTTTGCCGCGAGCATTGAAATTAAAATTACCATTGAGGGACGAAGAGCTGGCGGACAGACAACTTGAGCTGGTTTTAATGTTGTTCCACCTTGAATATAAACTCTGTGAGGATCAGCAAGAGAAATATTTGCACCAAGACGATTTAATTCAGTAAAATAAATTGCGCGATTTTCATAAACCCAATCATGAATCATTGTTTGACCTTGCGCGCGAATTGCAATTGGCACAAAAAAAGGAAGATTATCTATATTAATTCCAGGATATGGATTTGAATGAATTTTATCTTCTAGCGCTTTTAATTTACTTGGAAGAATTTCTATATCAGCAAGTTTTGTTCGTCCATTATAAGAAAAATATCTTTTTAAAATTTTAAATTTTAAATTCATTCTCTTTAATTTTTCTAATTCAAGAGAAAGAAAATCAATTGGGCATCGCAGAATTTTTAATTTTGAATCTGTAACAATGCAAGCTGAAATAAACATCATAGATTCAATTGGATCTTCGCTGTTCCAATATTCAATATTTTTATTTATTTCTTTTATTCCATGAACAGTTAAAGTTGAAGTTCCAATTCCATCAATTTTTACACCTAATTTTTCAAGAAAAAAACAAACTTCTTGAACCATATAATTAGCACTAGCAAAAGTTATTATTGTTTTTCCTGGTATTAAAGCTGAAGCAGTTAAAACATTTTCACAAGCAGTATCTCCAGATTCATACATTACAATATTTGCAGGTTTTAATTTTTTTACGCTAATTTCATAATTTTTTTCTGTAGTTTTTATTTTAAAACCAAGTTCTTCTAACGCATATGTATGTGCAGCAATTGTTCTTTTTCCTAAACTACAACCTTGAGCATGTGGAAGTGAAAAAGATTTAAATTTGTGAATTAAAGGTCCCATCAGCATAACTATTGATCGTGTTTTTATTGCTGATTCTATATTTATATTTTTTAAATTAAATTGTTTTGGAGGAGTAATTATTATTGTATTATTATCTTTCCATTTTACTTCTACTCCGATACTTTCTAAAATTTCTATCACTCTATTTACTTCTTCTATTCGTGCAATTCCATGTAATGTAGTTTTTCCTTTATTTAAAAGTGAAGCACATAAAAGACCAACAGAACCATTTTTAGAAAAATTTGTAGCTATTTTGCCATGAAGTTTTTTTCCTCCATTTACTTTAAAATCAATTGAATTACTTTCAGTCTTTTTTTTCATATTTTTATTATATCATACTAAAATTAAAAAAGCTAAAATAACCTTAATTTGCAATACTTTATTAGAGACACTCCTTTTTTGTCAATTTTTAAATTAATTTGCCAATTCTCCAAACCTCTAGCCTTAGCTTTTTTAGCCGCATTAATTATTTTGTTTTGAGCATTTTTTTTGGTGGATTAAAAATTTCTGCATCGTAAATAAAACACATTAGAAAAATCGCTCTTGAATTATTTTTAATACTTTTAGAAATATCTCCAAAATGTTTTACTAATCTATCAAAACTTATAAATTTACTAGTTCTTTTTTTAAAATTTGGATGTTTCTCTGATGGAATTTCTTTTAGAGGAGTTTTAACTTCCAAATAATCTCTTTCATTTATTAAAAAATCTATTCTGGAATTTCTTAATTTAACTTCTCTTTTTATCGTCTTTATTTTAGGAAAAAGTTTTTTTAATTGTTTCGTTTTTAGAAAAAATTCAATATATTGATTTGCTTTTGTTTGATTTATGCCAATATAATTTTTCTTTTTCTTTTTTATTAAATCCAAAGAAATTGCTTCGACGGTAAATTTCGTTTTTCTGTCTTTATTTTCTGCTTCTGATAATAAGCAAGGAATATTTTTAAATTCAATACTGGCAATCTGACCCGTGGAAGGGCAGTGGCATTTAAATAATTTTCCTTTAATTTGAACCATAAAAATAAAGCGGTTTGGTCTTGCTTTAATTATTCCTTCAATTAAAGGTTTTTTAAATAGAAATTTTTTCATTTTTTGTGCCGGAGGAGAGAATTGAACTCTCATGAGGTTGCCCTCGAACGATTTTGAGTCGTTTGCGTCTACCAATTCCGCCACTCCGGCAATTAACATATTCTACACAAATTTTTTCTTTTAATCAATTTTTATAAATTATTTTTTTATGCTAAAATAGTTTTATGTCTAACTTATATTCCAATTCAATTTTTTGGATTGATACTGATAAAATCAAGCCAAATCCATTTCAACCAAGAAAAGAATTTGACGAAGCTCGTCTTAGAGATTTGTCTGATTCAATAAAACAATATGGCGTTCTTCAACCACTTATAGTTTCTCGCGTGGAAATAGAAAAAGAAGCTGGTGGAATAATTACTGAATATGAGCTTATTGCTGGAGAAAGAAGACTTCGCGCATCTATATTAGCTGGAGTTTCTCAAGTTCCTGCGATAATTAGAACAGGCGACACTTCAATGATGAAGTTAGAATTAGCTATTATTGAAAATTTACAAAGAGAAGATTTAAATGTTGTTGATAGGGCAAGAGCTTTTTTTCAATTAGTAAATGAATTTAAATTTACTCACAATGAAATTGCTAAAAAAATGGGAAGAAGTAGAGAGTATGTTTCAAATACTTTGCGTATTTTATCTTTACCAGAAGAAATTTTGCATGCTCTTTCAGAAGGAAAAATTACAGAAGGGCACACAAGACCAATTTTAATGTTAGTTGATCATCCAGAAGAACAAATAGTTTTGTTTAAAGAAATTGTTTATAAAAAAATTACAGTTCGTGAAGCAGAAAGATTAGCTAGAAAAATTGCATTTGACAGAGTAAGAAAAAAAGAATTTATGCCAGATCCTGAAATTATAGAATTAGAGGAAGAATTTCAAGATAAACTAGGAACTCGAGTTCATATAGATAAAAAAGAATTAGGTGGACAAATAAAAATAGATTTTTTTTCAACAGAAGACTTGAGGGAAATTTTAAATTTAATACAAAAAACAAAAATTGAAAAAAATGCTGCAGATATGTTAGAAAAATATATCAAAAAAGAAATTGAAAATACTGAAAAAAATTCAGAAACAGAAGAAAAATTAATAGATGATAGAACAAAAGATGAAACAAAAGAAGACGAAACTAATCTTTATGATATTTCTAATTTTAGTGTTTAATTTTTTCCAAAATTCATTAATCTAGTTAAAAGACTATTCTTGTCTAGATAAGCTTTTATATGTTTTTTAGCTGTAGTTGTTTTTGTATGATCAAGCCATTTACTTGATGGATGTGCATCTTTTTTATGTAAAATTTCTACAATATCTCCATTTTTTAACGAAACAAAAATTTGTGCAATTTTTCCATTTACTTTTGCACTTGCAACATGATTTCCAATATCAGAATGAATCATATAAGCAAAATCTATTGGTGTAGAATTAACTGGTAAATCAATTATATCTCCTTTTGGAGTAAAAATAAAAATTCTATGACTAAAAAAATCTGTTTTTAAATTTTCAATAAATTTTTTAGGATCATTTTCTGTGTTTTTTAAATTTTTTAATCCTTCTATCCATTCAATTTGTGATTTATCTAATTTAGCCTTTCCTTTTTCTTTATAAATAAAATGAGCGGCAATACCATAAGCAGCTTCAGCATGCATTTCTTTTGTGCGAATTTGTATTTCTGCTATACCACCAGAACCAGTAAAAATTGTTGTATGAATAGACTGATAACCATTTGGTTTAGGTAAAGCAATATAATCTTTTATTCTTCCAATTAAAGGTTTCCATGTTGAATGAACTATACCAAGAGTTTTATAACAATCTTCAAGATTTTCAACTACAACACGAAGAGCAACAATATCATAAATCTTTTCTATGTCCATATTATATCTTTGAAGTTTTTTCCAGAGACTATATTTATGTTTAATTCTGTAATTTATTTCTACAACTTTTATATTATTTTCTGTAAGAATTTTTTCTAAATTAACACGAACTTCTTCTAAATGTTTTTTATATAATTCTTTTTTTTCTTTTATAATTTCTTCAATTTCAGCATATTCTTTTGGGTAAGCATAAGGAAAAGCGGCATCTTCAATTTCTCCTTTTAGTTTTCCCATTCCAAGTCTATTGGCAAGAGCAGCATAAACTTCAATTGATTCTAAAGAAATTCTTTTTCTTTTTTCTTCACGCACAAATTCAAGAGTATGAAGATTATGCAAACGATCAGCAAGTTTAATTATAACAACTCTTAAATCATTTGCCATAGCAACAAAAAATTTTCTCAAACTTTCAACATGGCGTTCGTGTCCTTGATATTTTAAAGTTCCTAATTTTGTTACACCTTTAACTAAAAAAACAATTTCTTCTCCAAAATTTTCTGTTAATGTTTTTTCAGATGTTTTTGTATCTTCTAAAACATCGTGCAAAAGACCAGCAACAATTGTTTTTATATCCATTCCAATTCTTGCTAAATTTTTTCCTGTCTCAAATACATGAACAAAATAAGGTTCACCACTTAATCTTTTTTGTTCGCCGTGAGCTTTTTCAGCAAAATCAGCAGCTTTTTGGATAAGCTCTTCGCCTTGTTTAGACAAAGTAGAATAACTATTTATTAAATCTTTTATTTCTTTAATATCTACCATTACAAATATTATTATAACACAAAAATTTTGTTTATTTTATATTTAATTTATGCGGATTATGATTTGGACAAATTTTATTAGAACAACGTTCAGGTATAGTTTTTGTTCCTTCCATCATCAAAGATCCACAAAGTTCACAAATACGGCCTGTTGGTTTTGCTTTAATTGCATTTTTACAATTTGGATAATTTGAGCAAGAATAAAATATTCCAAATCTTCCTCGGCGTTCCATCATTTCGCCTTTTTTACAAACAGGACAAATTACACTAGTCATTTTCTTTTTTAATTCTTCTTCGTCTTGTTTTATAAATTTACATTTTGGATAGTTTGAGCAAGAAATAAAAGATCCGAATCTTCCTTCTCTAACGACTAACTTTCCGCCACCTTTTTTTCCTTTTTTCTCGCCACACAATGGACATAATTCACCAGTTTCTTTTGGCCCAGCCATTTCAGTTCCATCTAATTTTAATGCACCAGTACATTCTGGATATTTTGAGCAAGAATAAAATTTACCAGTTCGTGAAAGTTTTATTATCATACTGCTTCCACATTTTGGACATTTTATATTTTCTGGTGCTTCACCTAAATTTGTTGCTTTTTCTAATTTATCTTTTTCCTTAACTTCTTTTTGAAATGGAACATAAAAATCTTTTAATGTTTTCGTATAATCTCTTTCACCACGAGAAATTTCATCTAATTCATTTTCCATTTCAGCTGTAAAAGTATCACTAATATAGTTAGCAAAATTATTTTCTAAAAAATCTGAAACAACTTCACCAGTATCAGTAGGGAATAAAGTTCTACCTTCTTTTCTAACATATTCTCTTTCTTCTAAAGTTCGCATTATTGAAGCATAAGTTGAAGGTCGTCCTATTCCTCGTGCTTCTAATTCTTTAATCAAACCAGCTTCTGAATATCTATTTGGTGGTTCTGTAAATTTCTCTTCATTATTTAATTCTATAAGTTTTAATTTTTCACCAATTTCAATTTTTGGCAATTCAATATCTTCACCTCTAGCGTCTTTGTCAACAATAAGCCAACCATCAAATAAAACCCTAGATCCATTTGTGCTGAAATCAGGAATTATATTTTTCTCTGTATTTGCAAAAATTTTTGTTTTTAATAATTTTGCATCAACCATTTGACTGGCAACTGTTCTTTCCCAAATAAGACGATAAAGTTTTTCCTGTTCAGTATTTCCAGCATAAGTTGTTTCTATATGAGTTGGACGAATTGCTTCATGAGCTTCTTGTGCGTTTTTTGATTTAGTTTTATAAATTCTAGCTTCAGAATATTTTGTTCCATATTCTTTATCAATAAAAGATAAAATTTGAAATTGAGCTTGTTTAGATAAATTAGTGCTATCAGTTCTCATATAAGTAATATGTCCAGCTTCATAAAGTTTTTGCGCTAATTGCATTGTTCGTGAAGGAGAATAACCCAAACGTGAACTTGCTGTTTGTTGTAATGTAGAAGTTGTAAATGGTGCGCGTGGTGATCGTTTTTGTTCTGATTCTTTTATATCTTTCACTAACCAGTTACCATTTTGTGCTTCGTGAATAATTTCTTTCATTTCTTTTTCTTCACGAGGTTCTTTTGAACAATCTAAACGAACAGACACACCGCCAAGACCTTGGGCTCCCTTAAGGTCTGGGAGGAAAAAAAGGGGAGGTTCAAAAAGTCCAGAAATTCTCCAAAATTTTTCTGGAACAAAAGCTCTTATTTCTCTCTCTTTTTCCATTATAATTCTTAAAGCAGGTGATTGAACTCTACCAGCAGAAAGTCCATAGCGAACTTTTGTCCAAATTAAACCAGACAAATCATAACCTACAAGTCTATCTAAAACTCTTCGAGCTTCTTGAGCTTTTACTAATTTCAAATCTATGTCTCTTGAATTTTGTAAAGCTTCTTCAACTGCATCTTTTGTAATTTCATGAAATGCTACACGCTTAATTAGAGCTTTTGTTTTTTTATTTTCTTCTATTAATTCTTTTAAGTGCCAAGAAATTGCTTCTCCTTCACGATCAGGATCAGTTGCCAAAAGAATTTCATTAGATTTTTTTGCAAGATCTTGTAATTCATGAACAACCTTTTCTTTTCCTTTTGAAATTTCATAATGAGGAATAAAACCACTTGGAATATCAATAGCTTGTTTATTTGATTTTGGTAAATCTCGTATATGTCCCACAGAAGCGCGCACAATGTATTTACCATCAAGATATTTCTCAATGGTCTTTGCTTTTGAAGGTGACTCAACAATCAATAATTTCATATTGCATAAGTATTACACGAAAATCCTTTATTTGGCAAATATTAAACAAAAAAGCTTGACAAAAATACAAAATCTGCTATAGTATATCGTAGATAACGCTATTGTTATTTAACAATATAAAACCCAAAAAAACATGAAAAATACAAATATTTTTATGGTTATTGCTATGATAGTAGCAATCTTGACAATTACTTCTTGTAAACAAGCCATCTGGATAAGGGCTACAAAACCAACCATTGATTCTATCCTTCCAGAAAGATTACCCCAAATCCAGTATGCTATAACAGCAACTGATGAACAAACAATAAACTTGACGAGAAAATATTTTGTTAAAAAAGATACCACAGAAAACGGTGTTTATAAAACAAAATATGAGGAAAAAGAGATTGTTAAATCTCTAAAGCCTCTGACTCCTGGAGTCTTGTTGATGTCACGAGATGTTAAAGAAAATGAAAAATCTAAAAAACTTTTTCTTCTAACATTCGAAGGGGATACATGTCAGATGGTTTTCGGACCAGATGACTCTAAAACTGGACAATATGTTCTCTATTTCTTGAACAAAGATGGAAAATATTCTTTTTCCAAAAATGCAAAAGAAAGGAAGATTAAATTTGGTGCTTTCATTTACGATGTGACGTTGGCAGATCAAGATCCAAAAAAGGATCCCAATTGGTCCGTTGATTTATTTTTGAAAAGAGAGGATGTAAAAAATCTTACTCTAACTAAAAATGTCATTAAAGGTATGAAAGTTGGTGAAGTAAACGCAACAACAAAAGTAGAATAAAAAATTTTGCTTAAAAGCCTGAACAAATGTTCAGGCTTTTTTTATTTCTAAATTATTCTTATTTCTCCAAATTCTTCTTTTATCAATCCTTTTATTTCCATTACAGAAAGTAAAGAATTTGCAGAAGAAATTGGCATTTTCATTTTACGAATTAAATCATCGCGTGGAATTGGTTCTCGTAAAAGTTTTAAAACCATTTTTTCTTCTGGTAAAGAATCTTCAAAAAGTTTTGCTTGTTTATCTTCATCTTTTTCTTTTTCAAAACCAAGAGCATCTAATAAATCTTCTACGGAAGTTATCGGTGTAGCGCCAAGCCGTAATAAATTATTTGTTCCTTTTGAATTTTGTGAAAAAATTGATCCTGGTACAACTAATAAATCACGATTATATTCAGTAGTTAAACGAGCAGTTATTAAAGTTCCAGATTTTTCTTCAGCTTCAATAATTAAAACTGCTTTTGAAATTCCTGCCATCAATCTATTACGCATTGGAAAAGACCACTGTGTTGCTTTAAAATCTGGTTCAAATTCTGAAATCAAACATCCACCATTTTCAATAATTTCTTTTTTCATTCTTATGTTTGTTTTTGGGTAAATAGCTTCGTCAGAAAGTCCTGAGCCGGGAAATACCATTGTTTTTAATCCTATTTGCATTGCTTTTTTATGAGCAATTGTGTCAATTCCCATAGCAAAACCAGAAACTATTACAATTGGATAACCTTTTAAACCAGTAATTAATTTTTCACAAACTTCTTTTCCATAGGAAGTAAATTTTCTAGAACCAACAACGCATAAATAAATCAAATCTTTAGGTGGAAGTTCACCTAAAATGTAAAGATTTTCTGGTGGCTGAGGAATTTCCAAAAGCGCTTCAGGAAATTTATTATTTGGCAGTTTTTTTATTTGCATTTTGAAATTATACTAATTTTAATATATAATGTGAATATGTTAGATATAAAATTTATAAAAGAAAATAAAGAAATTGTTCAAGAAGGTGCAAATAAGAAAAATGTAAAAATTGACATTGAAAAGCTTATTGCATTAGATGATCAAAGATTAAAAGAACTTAAAGAAGTCGAGGATATACGAAGTGAAGTTAATCGTGTCTCTAATGATATTGGAAGAGATCAAGATTCAAAATTAAAAATACAACTTATAGAAGAAATGAGAGTTGTAAAAGAAGATTTAAAAAAGAAAGAAGAAAATTTAAAAATATTAACACAAGAATGGCAAAAAATAATGCTTGAAGTTCCAAATGTTCCAGATATGTCTGTGCCAGATGGAATAACAGATGCTGATAATAAAGAAATAAAAACTTGGGGTGAAAAAACTATATTTAATTTTGAATCGAAAGATCACGTAGAAATAATGACTTCATTAAAAATGGTAGATTTTGAAAAAGGAACTAAAGTTCACGGTTTTCGTGGATATTTTTTAACTGGAAGTGGTGTTGAATTAACTTTTGCAATCTGGAATTATGCTTTTGATTTTTTTAGAACAAAAGGATTTTCTCCTGTCATTCCTCCAGTAATTGTTCGAAAAACAAATTTATATGGAACAGCTCATTTACCTGGTGATGTTGAAGATTTTTATTTAACTCAAGATGGTGATGCTCTTGCTGGAACTGCAGAAGTTCCTTTGATGGGTATGCATGCTGGAGAAATTATTGAAAAAAATATTTTTCCAATAAAATATTTAGGTTTTTCTCCTTGTTTCAGGCGCGAAGCTGGAAGTCATGGAAAAGATGTTAAAGGTTTAATACGAGTTCACGAATTTTATAAATTTGAGCAAGTAATTTTATGTGAAGCAAGTCATGAAACTTCTGTAAAATTACATGAAGAAATAAATCGTAATACAGAAGAATTCATTGAATCTTTAAATATTCCTTATCACACAGTAATAAACTGTGGAGGTGATTTAGGGTTAGGACAAGTAAAAAAATATGATATAGAACTTTGGGTTCCAAAAGAAAATAAATATAGAGAAATAAGTTCTGCATCCTATTTTCACGATTTTCAAACTCGTCGTTTTAATATACGTTATAAAGACGAAAATGGAAAAATGAATTATGCTCACTCTTTAAATTCAACCGCTATTCCAACACCAAGAATTTTAGTTTCTTTAATTGAAAACTATCAGCAAGCTGATGGCTCTGTAAAAATCCCTGAAGTTTTGAGAAAATATATGAGCGGAAAAGAATTTATTAAATAGTAAAAATTAGAATGAAAAAAAAGAGCATTCTAAATACTCCACGTTTACAGGAATTTAAAAAAAGAAAAAGAAAAGTAATTCGCAATAGAATTATATTTTTGTTTATTTTATTTTTTATTTTTTTTATTGGGTTATCATTTTTATCTAATTGGAAAAAAATTACTATAGAAAAAATTAATATAACAGGGAATAGGGTAATAGAAACTGAAAAAATAAATGAAACAATAAATAAAATTATTACTAATAAATATATTGGACTTTTTTCTAAAAAAAATTCTTTAATTTATCCTAAACAAAAAATAATTAAAGAACTAAATCAACAATTTAAAAGATTAAAAGATATTTCTATAAATGTTGATATAGATGATCTAAAAACTTTAAATATTACAGTTTCTGAATATGAAGGAAAATACCTTTGGTGTGGAAATGTTATTCCAGAAAATCTTTTAATTCAACATTGTTATTTTTTAGACTCTGATGGTTATATTTTTGATGAAGCACCATATTTTTCTGGTGAAGTTTTCTTTAAGTTTTATGGTAATTTAGATTCTAATTCTGAAAATCCAATTGGAACTTATTTTAATCAAAAATATTTTGGAAAAATAATTTCGTTTAAAGAATCTATACAAAAAATGAATTTAAAACCTTCTATTTTATATCTTCCAGATAATGAAGAAGGAAATCTTTTTTTATCTTCAATCAACCAACCACCAAATGCGCCTAAAATTCTTTTTAAATTAGATTCTGATTATTATAAATTAATTGAAAATTTACAGTCAGCAATAACTACTGATCCATTACAAACAAAAATAAAAAATGAACTAGCTTCACTTTTATATATAGATTTAAGATTTGGTAATAAAGTTTATTTTAAATGAATAATTTTTGGAAAAAATTAGAAAAACCTTTTTTCTGTCTTGCTCCAATGTCAGATGTTACTGATATTGCTTTTCGTCATATTTTGGCAAAATATAGTAAAGATAGAAAAAATAAAGACCAAGTAGTTTTTTGGACAGAATTTATAGCAGCTGATGGTTTGGCTGATAAATTGGGAAGAAAAAAATTATCACATATTTTAAAATATAAAGAATCTGAAAGACCAATCGTTGCACAAGTTTTTGGTGCAAACCCTAAAAATATGGAAATTGCTTGTCGCTATATTGCTAGTCTTAATTTTGATGGAATTGATATAAATATGGGTTGTCCAGATAAATCAGTAGTAGCTCAAGGTGCTGGTTCTGCTTTAATTAAAAATCCTGAACTCGCTCGAAAAATTATTCAAGCTGCTCATAATGGTATAAAATCTGCAGGAAAAAATATTCCCGTATCAGTAAAAACAAGAATAGGTTTTAATAAAGAAGAAATTGATACTTGGATTCCAGAAATATTAAAAGAAGAAATTTCAGCTCTAACAATTCATCTTCGAACTAAAAAAGAAATGTCAGATGTTCCAGCAAATTGGGAACATATAAAAAAAATAAAAAAACTTATAGAAAAAAGTGGAAAAGAAATTTTACTCATTGGAAATGGTGATGTTGTAGATTTAAAAGACACAAAAGAAAAAACTGAAAAATATAATTGTGATGGAATAATGATTGGACGTGGAGTTTTTGGAAACCCTTGGTTTTTTTCTTCAAAAAATACAGAAATTTCTCTTGAAGAAAAATTGAAAGTTTTAATAGAACATACACAAATTTTTGAAAAAGAACTTTCAAAACCTAAACATAAAAGTTTTGACGTTATGAAAAAACATTTTAAATCATATGTAAATGGTTTTGATGGAGCAAAAGAATTAAGAATTAAATTAATGGAAACAAAAAATAGCAAAGAAGTAGAAAAAATTATTAATGATTTTTTAAAATAAATTTGGTAGAATAAAAAAATGCATGATTTAGCTTTATATCGTAAATATCGGCCAGATAGCTTTTCAGGTGTTTTAGGTCAAGATCACATTGTAAAAGTCTTAGAAAGCTCTATAGAAGCAAATAAGGTGTCTCACGCATACCTTTTTGTTGGCTCTAGAGGCACAGGAAAGACTTCTGTAGCTCGAATTTTTGCGCAAGAAATTGGAGTTTCAGTAAATGATTTATATGAAATAGATGCCGCTTCAAATAGAGGAATTGACGATATTCGAACTTTGCGAGATGGTGTTCGTGTTCTTCCTTTCGATTCAAAATACAAAGTTTATATTATTGACGAAGTTCATATGCTTTCAAAAGATGCTTGGGGTGCATTATTAAAAACTTTAGAAGAACCACCAAAGCATGTTATTTTTATTTTAGCTACTACTGAATTTCATAAAGTTCCTGATACAATTATTTCTCGTTGTCAGATTTTTCAATTCAAAAAACCATCAGATTTAATTTTAAAAAATCATATTTTAGATATTTCAAAACAAGAAGGTTATGAGCTTGATAATGGATCAGCTGAACTTATTTCAATATTAGGTGATGGATCATTTCGTGATAGCTTAGGTGTTTTACAAAAAGTTTTAAATTTTTCAAAGACTAAGAAAATAAACAGAGAAGAAATAGAAAAGATAACTGGTGCACCAAAAACAACATTAGTAAATGATTTTATTTCTTCAATTGCTGAAAAAGATTTAGAAAAAGGAATAATGACTGTGAGAAAAGCTTCAAATGATAATTTAGATATAAAATTATTTTTTAAATTAATTATCCAAAAATTTCGTATGGCTATTATTTTAAAATATGCTTCAAAATTAGAAGATGAAATGGCAGGGGATTTATCAGAAGCTGATTTGAAATTTTTAAAAAATACGTTAAAAAAATCTAAAAAAAATGATAAATTTAATTCCGAAACTCTTTCAATTCTACTTGAAGCTTATCAAAATATTGAAAAAGCATTTATTTCAGAACTGCCTTTAGAACTTGCATTAATAAAAATTCTTTCTAACAAAAACACATAATAGATAATATCTATTACAATTATTTATTGACAATTTAAGTAAATAATGTTATCTTCTAGCAGTAATTGGCTCTTTTAAATAACTATTTAATGGTTAGAGTTTGTTGAGTTCTCTTAGTTTCTTTGTGGATATTAAGAGAACTCAATAATTTACTAACAATTAAAAACAAAAAAACATGAAAAAAACTATAAAAAGCAATTTATTTGCAAAACTTTTACAAAAACATGTAAATACAGAAACTCACGAAATTAATACTGTTTCTTTTAAAAAAGAAGCAAAGGAATTTGGGCTGAAAAGAACCGATAACCAATCGTATCTTCAATATTTTAGGAAAAAAGGTATTTTAAAATACGAACCAAGTGGAAAAACTAATGTGTTAGGGAAATATTTTTTAGTTAATACAGTTGTAACTCATGATTCAGAAAAAGAAAATCCTTTTCCAATTTTATTCTTAAATAAAATAGAGAAGAAAATTTTTTCTAAAAATATTTTAGGTATAAAAACTAAAACGGAAAAGAATTGCGAAGAAAGATTTGCTTTTGATCATCTTGGTCTTTCCAGTGAAGAAAAAGAAGTATGGAATGAGTTAGAAAATAAACTTTTTCAATATAATTTTCTTAAGGATTCTGGTATTGGTAAAGCGGGGAAAATATATTCCATCAATTCTGACAGATTTCTATATTATTTAGATAATACAGAAAAAATTGTTGAAGTTTTGGATATTAAAAAAACCATTGCAACTATTTTAGATAATTTTTCTAGCTTAAAAACCCTAGATGAAGAAAAATCTAAAATAATTACTGAAATTGAGAATTTAGGGAAAGAAAGAGATCTATTAGATAAAAGAGAGTTCATTTTAAAAGAAACTTTAAGTGAACTTGAAAAATCTGAGGATTTAATCAAAACCAAAATCCCATCTGGACTTGGAAAAAATCTGAGTTTAGATTTTTTACAAAATATTAAAGAAGAGGAAGTTATAACTTTTCTAAAAATATTTGTAAAATAATTTACAACCAAAAGACCACTAAATATTTAGTGGTCTTTTTTATTTGGGCTGGGAGACTAGGAATCGAACCTAGATTAAAGGCTTCAAAGGCCTCTGTCCTACCGTTAGACGATCTCCCAATGAAATACAAACTTAAATATATCATATATTAACAAAAATAAAAATCTAATTTTTTAATTTGAATTTCTTAATAAAAGATGTAATATATATTATATGTTAAGGATTTTAACTTCTATTATATTATTGCTTATAATGCTATTTTTGCCTTTTTGGATATTAATTTTATTAACTTTTTTTGCAATGATTTATTTTTTTATTTTCTGGGAAGGAATTTTAATTTTTCTGATTTTAGATTTACTTCATGGAATTTCAGAAAATAAAACTTTTCATATAATTCTTTTTTCTTTTTTTATTTCTCTTTTAATGTTATTAACAATAGAATTTTTTAAAAAGAAATTAAATTTTAATTCAAGAAAAAAATAAATGATTCGAAGAATGTTAAGAAAAAACAAAATAAAAAATGCTAATTTTTTTGTTGAACCAGATGAAATTTTTCTTGATTCAGAAAATTTACAAAATTTTAATCGCCAACAATTTGAAGGAAGAATTGAAAAACCTATTTCTAAAAAAAATATAATTTTTTTAGGTCTGTCTTTTTTATTTTGTGTGTTTATATTTTTTTTTAGAATTGGTTATCTTCAAATTATAAAAGGAGAAGCTTATTTTAAAAGAAGTGAAAATAATACTCTTGAAAAACAACTCATTTTTGCAGACAGAGGAATAATATATGATAGAAATAAAGTTGAATTAGCATGGAATAACAAATCTGATCAAGAAGGAACTTTCCCGATAAGAGAATATATTTCTCCTGGTTTTTCTCATCTTTTAGGTTATGTAAGTTATCAATGCAAGATAAATCAGGAAATTATTGGCAAACGGAATTAATAGGAAAAGATGGAATTGAAAAACAATATGCTGAAAAATTAAAAGGTGAAAATGGAACAAAAATAGTAGAAATGGACGCAAAAAAAATTATTCATTCAGAAAACATGATAAATATACCAAAACGTGGAGAAGATTTAACAACAACGATAGATTCACGTCTTCAAAAAGAATTGTATTCTTTAATTAAAAATATTTCTGAATATAATTCTTTTAAAGGTGGTGCTGGAATGATAATGAATATAGAAAATGGAGAAATATTAACATCAACTAGTTTTCCAGAATATAATTCAAAAATATTATCTCTTGGAAAAGATATACAAACAATAAATAATTATTTAACAGATAAAAGAAATGTTTTTATGGATAAAAATATTTCTGGTCTTTACACTCCAGGATCAATAGTAAAACCTTTCATTGCACTTGGAGCATTAAATGAAAATATTATTTCTCCACTTAAGCAAATTCTTTCAACAGGTTCTATCTCTATTCCAAATCCATATTTTCCAGATAAAGAAACTGTTTTTAAAGACTGGAAAGCGCATGGTTGGGTTGATATGCGAAGAGCACTTGCTGTTTCTTCTGACATTTATTTTTATGAAATAGGTGGAGGATTCCAAGATCAAAAAGGTTTAGGAATCTTAAATATTGAAAAATATGTAAAACTTTTTGGTTTAGGAGAAAAAACAGGAGTTGATTTACCAGATGAAATAGAAGGAACTATACCAAGCCCAGAATGGAAAGCAAAAAATTTTAAAGGAGATGCTTGGAGAGTTGGAGATACTTATCACACAGCAATCGGACAATATGGTTTTCAAATAACTCCAATTCAAATGCTTAGAGGAATTGCTGGAATTGCAAATTATGGAAAATTAGTTACTCCTCACTTAATTTTAGGAGATACAGAAAAAGAAAATCAAATTACTAATGTAAATTTTAATAAAGAATATTTTGATGTAATTCACGAAGGAATGAGAGAAATGGTAACTTCTGGAACAGGATCAGCTTTAAATGTACCTTTTGTGCATATTGCTGCAAAATCTGGTACTGCTCAATTAGGTGTGGCAAAAAATAGAGTAAATTCATGGATTACTGGGTTTTTTCCTTATGAAAATCCAAAATATGCTTTTGTAATTTTGATGGAATCTGGACCTTCTTCTGGAACAGTAAGTGCTTCATATGTAATGAGCCAATTTTTATACTGGATGTCAATAAATACACCAGAATACTTTAAATAAATTTGCGAAACTAACTAAAAAGGGTATAATAAATGTTATGAAAAAAGCACGAACATTTTTAATAATATCAATTTGGGTTGCAATATTGCCTTATTTAGGTTTTCCTTATTTTTGGAAAAATTTATTTTTTACAATAACAGGATTAATTTTGGCTTACTTAAGTTATCTTTTATATAAAGAAACAAAAATAGAAAAAGAAAAAATAGTTTTTGATAATTTTTCTGAAAATAAAAACTTTGAATAAAAATTCAATTAAATGTTAGGATTTTTAAAAACAAAAAAAACTTCTTTATATATCCTTTTTACTATAGGATTGTTTTTATTTGGTATTTATATTGGATTTCATAATAGACCTGCAATTGATAAAATTTTAACTTTATCAAACACAAAAAAACCAGAAGAAATTAAAATTGACTTTGAACCTTTTTGGAATGCTTGGAATACTATTAATGAAAAATATCCTGGAGCAAATAAAATAACTGACCAAGAAAAAGTTTATGGGGCTATTTCTGGCTTAGTAAATTCACTTAATGATCCATATAGTACATTTTTTAATCCTGAAGAAACGAAAAGTTTTGAAGAAGATATTTCTGGATCTTTCAGCGGAATAGGACTAGAAGTTGGAATAAGAGATAAAGTTTTAACAGCAATAACTCCTTTAAAAGATTCACCAGCTTATTATGCTAATATAAAATCAGGAGATTTAATTTTAAAAATCGATAATAAAATAACTTCAGATATAACTATTGAAGAAGCAATAAGTTTAATAAGAGGTAAAGAAGGAACAAATGTTTCTTTAACAATTTTAAGAGAAGGAGAAGAAGAACCAAAAGAAATTAAAATAACTAGAAGTATTATAAATGCACCAACAATAGAAACAGAATTAAAAAAAGATGGAATTTTTGTAATAACACTTTATAGTTTTTCTGAAAATTCAGCAAGTCTTTTTCGTGATGCTATAAAAAAGTTTGTAAAATCTAAAAGTGATAAATTAATATTAGATTTAAGAGGAAATCCAGGTGGTTATTTAGACTCAGCAGTAAATATTTCAAGTTGGTTTTTATCTTCAGGAAAAACAGTCGTTATAGAAGACTATGGAAATAACACAAAACAAAAAAATTACAGAAGTCTTGGTTATGATATTTTTTCAGATAAATTAAAATTTATTATATTAATAGATGGTGGTTCAGCTTCCGCTTCAGAAATAGTTGCTGGAGCAATGCAAGATTATAAAAAAGCAATTTTAGTTGGTGAACAAAGTTTTGGAAAAGGTTCTGTGCAAGAAGTAATAAACACAACTTCAGATACATTATTAAAAATCACAGTAGCAAAATGGCTTACACCAAATGGAACTTCAATTTCTGAAAAAGGATTAACTCCAGATTACAAAGTTAAATTTACAAAAGATGATTACGATAATAAAAAAGATCCTCAAATGAATAAAGCAGTCGAATTATTAAAAAATTGGCCAAAATAAAAATATGAAAATTATTTTTTTAAAAGACGTACCAAGAGTTGGAAAAAGACATGATCTAAAAGAAATTAATGATGGTTATGCAATTAATTTTTTATTTCCTAAAAAATTAGCTGAAATGGCTAATCCCAAAAATATAGCTGAACTTGAAAGAAGGAAAAAAGAAGTTATTATAAAAAAAGAAATCCAAGAAGAACTTTTAGAAAAAAATTTAGAAGAAATAAAAAATAAAATAATAAAAATAAAAGGAAAGGCAAATGACAAGGGAAGTCTATTTTCATCAATTCATAAAAAAGAAATAATAGAAGCAATGGAAAAAGAAAATCATATAGAAATAAAAGAAGAATTTATTATTTTAGAAAAACCAATAAAAGAAACAGGAGAGTTTGAAATACACATCGAAATCAAAAACAAAAAATCTTCATTTAAATTAATAGTAGAAAATATATAAAGCTTGACTCTTAAAATAAAGATGTTATTATATACTTAATAAAAAAAGTAGTTATTTAAAAATAAAAAAATGAAACATAAAAAGAAATATTTATATTTTAATAATTTTTTGTTATTTGAAGATTTTTTTAACGAATATCTTCCTGCTGTTAATACTCTTGAAAAGAGAATTACAAAGAAAGAAAATATTTTAAAGAGAGGGGATAGTTTAAAAAATATTACTCCTATAAAATTTCAAGAAATAAAAAATATAATAGAAAGAAACAAAAATTATATAAAAGATAAAGATGAAAAGAAAACTGCAATCCAATGTTTAATTGAACATGAAACTGAAGTTAGAGCTAAATTACAAAAAAATCCAAAAAAATTTAATAAAAAAATTTTGGAAGAAAAAATTATTTGGTCGATTACTATTGTTGAACGTTACAATCAGATAATAAAATGGAAAAATGATGATTCTATAAAAAGACGCTGTTTAAAAGTAATATTAAATGAATTATTTCTTCTTTCATATGGCTCTAGAAGAGGAACATTATTTGGCTTTAAATCATCTTTTTAAAAAACAAAAAACCCAACATCACGTCGGGTTTTTTTATTTAGTTTACATGGACAACTTTCTTTACAATAGTTTTTCCATTAAAATTTATTTTTCTTTTAATTCCAAATTTTACTATTCCTGGTTTAAGTGCAAAAAGAGTATGATCTTTCCCTATACTTACATTTTTTCCTGCCAATATTACTGTACCTCTTTGACGAATTATTACTGAACCAGTTTGAGCTTTTTGACCATCAGCAAGTTTAGTACCTAAATACTTTGGATTCGAATCTCTTAAATTTTTTGCTGTTCCACCAGCTTTTCTATGTGCCATATTGTTTTTATATTACTTAAAATGTTAAAATTAAACTTAATTAATGTGTTAAGAGTATAAACAATTTTATGGAAAAAATCAAGTCATTTATAGAAAGTGAAAAGGGAAAAGATATTTTAACTGTTTTAATTGTGATTTTAGTAGGATTAGGTGCATTCGAATTAGGTAGATTATCTAAACAAACTAACACAAATGACATCAAAATCAATTATAAAGGCCAAGAAGCCAGTTTAGTAGTGCCAACAATATCTAAATCATCAATTGATTCAACCACTTCTCAAAGCGTTGAAAATCAAAATTCGGGGGAGTATTTTGCCTCGAATAGAGGAAAAAAATATTATCCAATTAATTGTTCCGCAGGAAAAACTATTAAACAAGAAAATAGAATTTATTTTTCTACTACTACACAAGCAGAAACAGCAGGATACACACTTTCAGGTTCTTGTGAATAAAAGCCTTTATTTTTTAAAGGAAGTAGTGTTTATTAATTTAATACCACGTCGCACAATATATCTTTCGGGCATAGCTTCCTAGTTTTACTCAACATTATTTACTTTTGTTCCTATATTAATGTTAGATACAGTATTTTCTAAATCAGTTGATTTACCATCACGAATTCTTTCCATATTATTTGAAAAAGATTTCCATAAAAGATCTACAACCACTTTATTCCAAAAATAATTAGCTGGCTTTTTTAAATAATCATCCCAAAGATTTCTACTTTTTCCTCCAACATATTGTATATTGCTTTGAGCTTCTGGACTTTCTATAACTGATTTTATACTAATTTTATAATAACTAAGTACTAATATTAGTATAAAACCTAACACTAAAATACCAATAAGACTAATTCCTCCTTTCTTTTTTGTTTTATAAAAATTTTTCATATTTAAATTTTAAAATATTAAGTTAAAACACTATGAAAAATGTTTGAAATCCAATTAAAAATACCACTAACTGTAATATGAAAATAACTCATTAAAAAAACTATAACTAATATTAATAAAATTATTTTTAAAAAACCTCCTTGTTTATTATTATTTTTATTCATACTTATATTTTACCATAAATTAAAATATTAAAACAAGATTTACTTACTTGGAAAATAAATAGCTGGATTAAGATAAGCATTTGTAGCAGCTATAGGTTGAGTTAAAACCTTTCCTGGACAAGATTTACTTGGAAGAGTTTTAACATTTACAGCATCTTTTGGATAAATTCCAACATGTAAATGTGGTCCTGTGGAATAACCTGTATTGCCAGAATATCCGACAACTTCTCCACGAGAAACTCTTTGACCTTTACTTGCTCTAATAAGGGATAAATGTCCATAAGTGCTTGCTAAACCATTATCATATTTAATTAAAATAAATTTTCCAAAAGAAACTCCAGCACATTGCACATCTGTATCTCCTGTTCCAGCAACAATACCATCTGCTGCAGCCTTTACTGGTGTTCCAACAGCAGCTCTTAAATCCATTCCATTATGTACAGAACCCCATCTTGATCCAAAAGGAGAAGTTATATAAACATAATCAAGTGGCCAACTTAAAACTCCTTTTCCTGGTAATCTAGAAGGATCTAAAATATATTTTAATTGTGATTCATATTGTTCTAATTCTTTTTCAAAAGCTTCCTTTTTAGCCAATCTATCTTTTAAAAGATTTTGATAATTTGCTTCACTATTTTTTGTTTGTGTTAATAATTTATTTTTTTCTTTTGTATTTTGATCTACTATTTTTTTCTGATCAGCAAGTTTTGATTTAAGCACTAAAAGTTCATTTCTTGCATCTGTTGTATCTTTTATTGTACCTTCTAATTCACCTTTAACTAATTTTAATTCAGAAATTTTTTCTCTAATTTTTTCTCTAACTGACATCATATTATCTATATCATTCCATACTTCTGTAAAATTATTTTTTGATAATAAAGTTTCTGTTACATTAGAAATTTCTATTTCATTTATTCTTTTTAAATCCAATTTAATAGCTTCAAAATCATTATAAATAGCATCTTCTTTTGTTAAAATTTGAGAACTTAATCCTTCTATTTTTAAATTAGTTTTTTCAATTTTATTTTGAGTTAAAGCAATATCAGCACTTAACTTTTTAGCATTTAAATCAAGCTCTTTTAAAGAAACTGCCAAGGAATTTTTTTGTTGACCAAGACTATTTAATTGATTTTGATAAGATTTGATTTCTTGTTCTAATTTTTCAATATCAGAATTTTTTTGACTTATTTTGTTATTCAATTCTTGAGCAGTTTGAGCAAAAGAAAAAAACATTGGAATTATAAGAAAAATTCCTATAATAAAAAAACTAAATAGCCTTTTGTAATCTTGATATTGTTTCATTTTTTCCTAAAATTTCCGCAATAATAAAAGGATCAGGTGATTTATCTAAACCTGATAAAGCAAAGCGAATAGGATGCAGTAATTCGCCTTTAGAAGGCAATGACTCCCCTATTTTCATAAGAATTTCTTTAATGTTTTCTTTAGTAAAATTTTTTTCTTCTATTTTTATTAATTCATCCACTGCTTGTTTTAAATTTTTAGAAATTTTTTCAGCTGTAATATTTTTAAAAATTAATTTTTCTTTTTCATATCTTGGTTCTTTATAAAAGAAATTCAACTCCCCTATTTCAACTATTTTTTTAATGTCAGAAAATTTAGAAATTCTTTCTGAAATAATTGGAATTAATTTTTCACTATTTTTTATTTCTCGTAATTCTTTTGGCAAATATTCAAAAATTTTCTTCTTTAATTCTTCTGAATTTTTTTCAGCGAATAATTTAATATATTCTTTATTTATCCAATCTAATTTTTCATCATTCCATTGAGCTCCAGATTTTTGTATTCTTTCAACTTCAAAAACTTCTATAAGTTCTTTCATTGAAAATATTTCTCGATCATCACTAGGATGCCAACCTAACAATGCCATAAAATTAACCATAGCTTCCGGCAAATATCCTTCTTCTTTATATTCTAAAGAATCTTTTGCTCCATCACGTTTACCAAGTTTTTTATTTCCACCCTTACCCATAATATGAGGCAAACAAACAAAGATTGGAGGTTTAACATCTAATGCTTCATATAATGAAAGAAATTTTGGAATTGAAGAAATATATTCTTGCCCTCGAACAACATGAGTCACTCCCATTTCAATATCATCTACAATATGACAAAAATTATATGTTGGATACCCATCACTTTTAATTAAAACAAAATCATCTAACGCTTCAGGTCCTGCAGAAAGATCACCAAATACTATATCATTCCAATGATAACTTTTTATGTTTTCAACTTTAAAACGAAGAGGTTTTGTGCCATCCCATACCTTAAACTTTTCTGGTCTATGTTCTCTAAAAAGAAAAGCTTTTCCTTCTAATTCTGCTTTTTTACGAAACTTATTTACTTCATCCTCAGCATAAGGATCAGGATATGCTAAACCTTTATCGATTAATTTTTGAGCATATTTTTTATATAAATCTAATCTTTCTGATTGAATATAAGGAGCATGTGGACCTCCTATATCGGGACCTTCATCCCAGTTTATCCCAACCCATTTTAAAACTTTTAAAATATGTTCTGTTGCTCCTTTTACTTCTCTTTCTTTATCAGTATCCTCAATTCTTAAAATTAAAATTCCATTATTTTTCTTAGCTAGTAAATACGCATACAAAGCTGTTCGTAAATTACCAACATGCATAAAACCTGTCGGACTTGGCGCAAACCTTGTTACAACTTTATTTTCCATAAAGTCATTTTAACATTTATTTAATATAATTAAAATACTTTATTCTTCGTGAGATAAAGCAATATTTATCAATTCACGAGCAATTTTTTCTGCCGCATCTGGTTTACTAAAAGCTTTCGCATTATTAGACATTTTTAACCAAATATCTTTATTATCAACAATATTTCCTACTTCATGAACTAAAATATTTGCAGTCACATTCATTTCTTCAATAACCCTACAAGCTCCAGCTCTAGCATAATTAAAAGCATTCTTTTTTGCATGATCAGAATTTGAATCAGTAAATGGAATTAAAATTGAAGGAATTTCCCAAGATGCTATTTCAAAAATAGTTGACCCAGCTCTTGAAATAATAATACTTGATGCACCAGCTGCATTTTTCATTTGAAGTGATGATAAATATGCAAATGGTAAATATCTTCCTTTATTTTTATTTTCAGATAAAACAACATCTGCTTGACTACTAACTGCTTTGAAATTTTTGACACCAGTTTGATGAATTATTTGATACTTTTCTACTAATCGTGGTAATGAATCTAAAATTACATTATTAATTAATTCTGCGCCTTGAGATCCTCCTAAAATAAAAATTATCGGTAAATTAGATTCAAATTTAAAATATTCGATTGCTTTTCCTTTTTCTATTGGTTTTTCTAATTCCGATCTTATTGGTTGTCCTGTCCAAGCAACTTTCTCTATTGGAAAAAATTCTGCTGCTTCTTTAAAAGATACAGCAATTTTTTTTGCAAAACGTCCTGCCCATAAATTAACTCTTCCAGGAGCAGAATCTGATTCGTGAATCACAACTGGAATTCGTAAAATTTTAGCAGCAAAAATTGCAGGAAAACTTGCATAGCCACCTTTTCCAAAAATCACATCAGGATAAATTGAAAAAATTTTAATAACTGCTCGCAATACTCCAATTCCAGTTTTTAAAATATCAAAAAAATTCTTAATAGATTTATAAGTTCTCATTTTTCCAGCACTTATTTCTTGAAATTCTAAATTATTTTCTGATAAAGCTTGTCTATCATAAGGTTCATTAGAAATATAATAAAGCTTTGCGCCTATTATTTTTTCTTGATCAATTATTTGATTTGTTTTTTGGGCTACGGCAATTATTGGATAAAAATGTCCGCCTGTCCCACCTCCAGTAAAAACTATTTTCATTATTAAAAAATTAAATTATAAATTAAGTCGTTTTACGTTGATGTTTTGATATTTGAAGCACAATTCCCATTGCTGCTAAATAAATCATTAAAGATGTTCCACCTTGACTCATAAAAACAAGTGGCACACCAGTAAGAGGAAAAACTCCAACAATTGAAGCTATATTCATAAACGATTGCGCTGTAATAAGTATAACAATTCCAGCTACTAAAAGTCTACTGAATTGATCAGGCGAACGATTGGCAATGTAAAGACCACGCAAAGCAAAAATAACATAAAAAATAATTATTAATACAGAACCAAAAAACCCTAATTCTTCTCCAACAACTGCAAAAATAGAATCACCTTGAGGTTCTGGTAAATAACTAAATTTTTGAATACTTTGTCCAAGTCCACGTCCAGCTAAACCACCAGAACCAATGGCTATAAGTGATTGTTGAATTTGATAAGAAGAACCTTGTGGATCTTGTGAAGGATCTAAAAAAGTTTTTACACGATCTTGTAAATAAGGTGTAAAAAATATCAATGAACCAAATAAAATACTACTTCCTAAAAATGCTCCAAGAATATATTTCCAAGAAATTCCAGCCATTAAAAGCATTACAGATCCTGTTAAAAAAATTAAAATTAAACTTTTTGTATCTGGTTGTTTTAATAAAATACCAGCAATAATTCCTATCATTACAAAAAAAGGCAAAAGCCCAAACTTAAAATCTTTTATTCTATTTTTTGCCCATGAAAGCCAAGCAGCAAAATAAATTACAAAACCAAATTTTAAAAATTCTACTGGTTGAAAATTTCCAAATGATCCTAATTTTATCCATCGTTGTGCTCCACCGTGAGTCCAACCTAATTTGGGAATAAAAACTGCTGCTGTTAAAAGTATTGATCCTAAAAAAATATAAAAAGCATATTGACGCCAAAATTTATAATTTATTTTTAAACAAAAATACATTCCCAATAAACCAAGTCCAAGACCCTGAACAAGCTGACTAAATAAAACAGAATAAAAAATTTTTGAATTTTTTGCTAAAATTCCAAGAGAAGCAGAAATAAACATAATCAAACCTACTGAAATCAATAAAATTAAAACTATAAAAAAAAATTTATCTATCTTTTTTTCTCTCATTTAAAATTATTTTATCTACTTATAACTGCTAAAATTATTCCAATAATTGCAAAAATAATTGATAAAATCCAAAAACGCATTGTTACTTTATATGAAGGCCAGCCAAGTGCTTCAAAATGATGATGAATTGGCGCAATTTTAAAAATCTTTTTTCCATTTCTAAATTTTTTTGAAGTCATTTGTAATATTACTGAAAGAGAAGAAATAACCAGAGGCAAAGCAATTATTGGTAAAATCAAAACTGAATTTGTCAAAAAAGCTAATGTAGCCAAAGTTATTGTAAGTCCCATAATTCCAGTTTCACCCATATAAAATCGTGCTGGTGGAATATTAAACCAAAGAAAAGCTAAAATAGCTCCACCAACAACAGCTGAAAAAGCCGCCAAATTTATTTGATTATTTGTAAAAGCAATTACAGAATAAGATAAAAAAATAACAGAAAAAATTCCTCCTGAAAGTCCATCGATACCATCGATAACTCCTCCAGAAAAAGTTGCCAAAGCAACTAAAATAAAAACAGGAATAATCAAAATTCCTAAATAAATTTCTCCACCAAAAGGAACATGAATTGAAGTTATTCCTAATTTATAAAAAAACCAAAATCCAATTAAAAAAGAAATAAAAGTAATAATTAAAATTTTCCATTTACGCCAAGATTTATCATCACGGGCACATTTCCCTTTTCCAAAAATTTGCATAAAATCATCCCATAAACCAAGAAATGAACCAAGAAGCAAAGTAAAAAAAGGAATAAAAGTTTGATCTCTACTCAAAAAATTTAATTTCTCTGTAAAATTAGAATGAAATAAAATTGAAATTAAATAAAAAAGAATAGTAATAATAAGAGCTGAAAACCAAATAATTATTCCGCCAACTCTTGGAGTTTTTAATTCTTCTTGTTCATTATGAATTTTTTGAAATTCTAATCCAGTAGTTTCATTACGAGAATATTTCTTCCACATTTTATATTTATAAAAAAAATGAGTAGCAAGAGGTGTAATAAAAATTCCTGTAAAAAAAGCTAATGTTGTGGGAAGAAAAATTTTAACAAGATTAATAAACATATTATAAATTATAACTAATTTCTACTAATTTTTCCATATCTAAAAATCTTCCGTCCATACTTGAACCAAGAATAGTTATTGCTATTTCGTGATTTTCTTTATTTTTGAAAATTATACTCAAATTTCCTCCTGCTAGTTGCGTAAAACCTGTTTTTGAAAATAAAAGATTTGGAATTTTATTTACAATTAAATTAGTATTTTTTACATCATGTTCAAAACCAGATTGAGATTTTATTTTAATTTCTGAAAATATCGTGTTTTTAAATACTTCTGGATAAACTTTCAAAGCATATTTATTTAAAATATTCATATCATTTGCAGAAGAATAAGCGCCAGAAGTTTTTTCATCTATATCTAAACCTGTGCTATTAAAAAAAACTGTATTAACCATGCCAATTTCTTTAGATTTTTTGTTCATTTTTTCAATAAATACTTTATCATTTTTAGTTAATGCTTTTGCTCCATCATTTGAAGATAAAATTAAAGAAAATTTTACTAAATCTATAACTTTCCATTTTTCATTTAAGACAAGTCCGTTGTCACCTGTTTGATTTAATGCATCATAAGAAATTTCAATTTCATCTTCTGCTGAATAATTATTTAATGCAACTAAAACTGTCATAATTTTTGCGAGAGAAGCTATGGGAAGTTTTTTATATTGATTTTTACCATAAATTTCTTTTTGTTCAGTAATATCATAAACTGAAAAAGCTGTTGCATTTAAATCTAAATTAAAAAACATGTTTTCAATCTTTATTTTTTGTTCTTCTTGTTTTTTATATAATTCATTAGATTTAAAATTTGCAATAAAAAAGAAAATCGCCTCTAGGGCAATAAAAAGTAATATAAATAAAAAAAGATAATTATTAGTTTTCTTCATTTTTTAATTCTTCTTCTAAGTCTTTAACTGCAGTTAAAATTGAATTATTAACTTCGTTAAAATCAGGTAATTCTTCTACTGATTTAATTCCCATAAATGACAATAATTCAAAACTTGGTTTATAAATATATCTTCTACTGTCTTTTTTATCTAAAGTTTTTTCTATTAAACCACGAATAGCCATAGCTCGTAATGTAAAACTAGAATTAACACCTCGAACATAATCAATATCTGCACGGCTTGCTCCATTTTTATAAAGAATAATTGAAAGAGTTTCCAAGCTTGCTTTTGAAAGTTCTTTATTTAATTCTTCTTTTTGTAAATTTTCAATCAAATCTGAAAATTCTGGATTTGTGCCAAGAGTAATTTCATTTTCTTTTTCCATTAAAACAATTCCTCTATCAACTAATTTTGTATGTAAACTTACAATAGCCTCTATTATTTCTTCTCTAGAAACTTTTAAAATATCCATTAATTTTGTTATGGAAATAGATTCTCCTTTAAAAAATAAAATTTCTTCAATTTTTTGTTCTAAATTATTCATACATTTCTATTATTTCCACTTCACCTTCTGGTATTGAAAATTTTTCAATTATAATATCTTCGAAATTATTTTCCTGCGCTGCACAAAGTATTCCATTTCTTACAAGTTCTAGCATAGCAAGAAATCCTACAATTACAAACACTTTTTCTTGTTTATTTTTTGCTCCACCAGAAAATTCTTTAAAATTAATTTTTATAGAACTTTGAATTCTTTCTGTAAGTTTATCAATCATTTCTTCTATACTAATTACTTTTTTAACTTCTACTTCTAGCAAAAAAACTTTTTTGGGAATTCTACCAATAACATTTGAAGCAAAAGTCATCATGTTTTCTTTTGTGATTCTTTCATCTGGTAAAAAAACTAATGTTTCGTGGCCCCAAGTTCGTAGTTTTCTTTCCTGTGGAGCAAAAATAATTTTTTTTCCAAAATTTTCTTTTAAATTTCTTGCAAGTCTAGTATATCTTTCATAAAGTTTTAATCTGTCTTCTAAATTTTTTATATCTCCTTCTTCCTCTTGAGTTAAATTTAAATTTGGCAAAAGTGATCTTGATTTTATTAAAATTAAAGTCGCAGCAACTACAACAAAACTAGAAATTTCAGCTGGTGTTAAATTATTCAAACTATTTACATAATTCAAATAATCTTCCGTTACCTGCGCAAGCGAAATTTCGTTTATAAAAAGCTTTCTTTCTTCAACTAAATTTAAAAGTAGCCCAAACGGCCCTTCAAATCCTGTAGTTTTAATTTTATATATTTCACTTTCCACCCTTATATTATATAACTATTCCAAGTCTTTAACAACATTTTTTCGATTCAAATAAACAATTGTAAACTGCAAAACAGTTGCAAAAAGAACCCAAATGAAATAAGGAATGTTCACAAAAAACACCCATTTTATATACGGATAAATGACGAATAAACAGAAAATAAGCGAAAAAAGAACAATTATAATATCTACTGCTGCCAAATAATTATTTTTCAAACCGAATTGAATTGGTGTGAAAAGAAAATTAGAAATTAAATTCAAAATAAAAGGCAATGCTAAAACAAAAGGCAAACTTCCTTTTGCAACATTAAAAAATACAAATCCAAAAGAAATAAAAATTAAAACATAAAGAACGCTCCAAACAGGCCCAAAAAGCCAGCTTGGCGGAGCCCACTTTGGTTTTTTTAATTGAAAATACCATTCATAAGATTTTTTCATAATTTTATTATATCAATTAAAAATCCAGCAAACAATCGCATGGCTTTTTCTTTAAAATTTCTTTCTGCTCTTTAATAGTATTTATAAAAATTTTCTGCCCGCCTTTTCCTTTCGCAAATTTTTTATTCAAAGGCGAAAAATGTTTGTATCCTCTTTTTTTAAATTCTTTTACCAGCATTTCGTGCCTTTCATAAAGCGCTTTTGTTTTTCCTACCCAACGCAAAGTTTCCGGATGTTTTGAATATCCACCTTTTCCTTTGTGTTTAGTCAAAATATTCCAAATGCCATGAAGCTCTCTATGCTCCGCCAATAAATGTTTTCTGCACAAATGTTTTGGATGTATATCCCAAACTCTCATTTATTTTTTAATTTCAAATTTATTAATTTGCACTTTATTTTCATTTCCTCTGTGCGCCAAAATAAAAACAATCAAGACCAAAATCACTACTACAATTAAAATCAAAACCCATTTTTTTATTTTCATATATCCGTTAAGAAATTCTCAGAAATTTTACTACCACTCTTCGATAAATTTATAAAGCAAGCGGACTGGGGTGCCGAGAGCGCCTTGAGCGAGAAATTCCCCTGCCATTGAAGTCATACGTGGAGCTATATCTATATGAGCCCATTTATAACCTTTTATAAATTGATGTAAAAATATAGCTCCATAAGTCGCGCCACCATAACGGGAATCTTTATTGTGAACATTTGTAAGATCTCCTAGACTACCTTTTATTTCATTTTCATATTCTTCCCACATAGGAAGTCTCCAAACATAATCTCCTGTATATTCTGCTACTTTTTCTATCTTTTTTGAAAGTTCATCATCATCTGTAAAAATAGCTGATGCTCTTTCTCCGAGAGCTACCACTGCTGCACCAGTCAATGTAGCAATATCTATCACAACTTTTGGATTATATTTTTGAGAATAAGTTAACGCATCTGCAAGAATAACTCTACCTTCTGCATCTGTATTTAAAATTTCAATAGTTTTTCCTGACATAGAACGAACAATATCTCCAGGACGATAACTTTTTCCTGATGCCATATTTTCAACTGAAGGTATGAGCCCTATAACATTCTTTTTTAATTTCATTTTTGCAACAAGAGCCATCGTATGTATCACAGACGCCCCACCAGACATATCCATATTCATTCCAAGTAATGAAGAAGAAGGTTTTAAATTTATTCCACCGGAATCAAATGTTACACCTTTACCAACTAAAACTATAGGTGCTTCCCTCGGCCGTAGCCCTATGGGCGAGGCATTTTTCCCCTCACCCCAATATTCCATAATAATAAATTTTGATTCTTCGTCTGATCCACGCCCCACAGATAAAATAGCCTGCATTTTTAATTTCTCCATTTCTTTTTCTCCAAGCACTGTGACTTTCACAGGCAAACCTTTCACAGCTTCTTTTGCTTTTTCTGCTAAAATTTTTGGTGTCATATCTCCACCTGGAGTATTAGCTAATGATCTTGTTTTATTTACTTCTTTTGCAATAGCATCACCTTTTAAAATAGCATTTTCTACTGGTTCTTTAGTTCCAAAAACAAAAACTTCTTTAATTAAATTAAAACCTTCTACTGGAGGAGTCTTGTAATCAAGAAATTCATAATTTGCAAAATCAAGCTGAGTGCCCACTATCTCACCTATCTCTATATCAGTAAGTTTTAAATTTTTAAATATAAAATCTTCAAAATTAAAAGCAAGCTTTGGCATCTTTGCGCTTTTTGCCATTATCACCATTTTACGCACCAGCATATAAAGCTTTTTTAAATTCATCTTTTCGTCTGTCTCAGACTTTAAATAAAGAATCTTCATTGCATTTTCTTTTACAATCTCATCTTTATTTTTTGGTCCAATAGAAACAAAAAGCACATCATCCTTTAATTGTTTTATATTTCCTTTAAAAATTATTTTCATATTATTCTTCTTGAATTGAGAATCTTTGATCTATTCTTTCCATATCTCTTGGAAACATAGAAGCTTCTCTTATGTTTTTAAGTTCTAAAAATTGCATCGTTATACGTTCTGCTCCAAAAGCAAAACCTCCTTCAGGAGCAACACCATATTTAAATGCTTCCAAAAACATTTTTATTTTATTTGGATCCATTTTCCATTCTTCTACGTGATTCATCAATTGTTCATAATTATTGATTCTTCTCCCTCCACTTAACAATTCACGTCCACGACAAAGCAAATCCACTCCTTCATTAAATTCTGGACTCTCTTCACTTGGATAAACATAAAATGGTTTTGCTTTTGTTGGAAAACCGTAAACGAATACAAAATCAGAACCTGTTTCTTTTTTAATAATTTCAGAAATCTCTACCTCATCTTGAGAACTTAAATCCTTGTCTCCTCTATTATCTCTTCCATAAACTTCAAAAATTCTTTGTTGAGCTTCTGTCAAAGACATAGTAGGAGTCACGTCTATCATCACTGGAAGTTCTACTTTTAATAATTTCAAATGCTCAGAATTTTTTTCTTTTACTTGCTCTAAAATATATCTAATAGTTTCTTCAGCCATATCACGAACATCTTTCCAATTATCTATAAATGACATTTCAGCATCTAATGACACAACTTCAGTCAAATGTCTTGTAGTCGTACTTGGTTCAGCCCGAAAAATTTTATTTACAGAAAAAACTCTCTCAAAAGCAGTCATAACTATTTGTTTATAAAGTTGAGGTGATTGTGAAAGATATGCTTTTTTATCAAAATAATCAACTTGAAAAACTTCAGCTCCTCCTTCTGCTGTTGCTGGCACTATGCTTGGAGCTTGAAATTCAAAGAAATTATTTTTCTTCATAAATTCTCTAAAAGCATCTATTATAGTCTCTTGCACCTTAAAAATAGCTTGAATCTTAGGATGTCTTAAAACCAAAGCTCTATTGTCTAATTCTGTTACTAATTCCAAATTGTAGCCTTCAAATGACATATCAAAAGGAAGCTCTTTCGCTTGACTTAATACTTCTATTCCCGTAACTTCAAGCTCTACATCACCATTTAATACATCCACTTTTATATTCTTTTCTGGACGTTTATTTACAATACCTGTAACTTTCAAAACCCATTCAGGACGAATTGTTTTTGCCACTTCTATCGCTTCTATATGATTTGGTAAAGTAACACATTGCACTTTCCCACTCATATCACGCATATCAAAAAATACCATTTTCCCTTGATCACGACGCACATCAACCCAGCCTGCAATGATTATCTCTTTACCTACATGATCTTTTAAATCTTTTATATAAATTCTATTTTGCATTCTTAAAATATATCACAAAATCAGCAATAAAAAAAGGAGATCTTTAGCGGATCTCCTTTTTGTTTACTTTTTTCGCAAAGTTTTAAATTTCGCGAAAAAATACGGAATTTTTTCTATTTTTTCAAGTGTAAAATTTTCTTTTTTAATGCCTAAATAATTAAACACTTGATATATTTCGTGTTCAGAATAATGAACTAAACACAAAACATAATCATAAGAATTTTCTCCGAATAAAATATCATAAATATTTAATGCAAATAAGTTTGGGTTTTTAATTTTTTCTTGTCTGTTATCATTTTTATAAGTAAAACAACGACAAGCCAACTTATCTCCAAATGATTTAAACCTTAAATCACCGGTACAAATCACAGCAATACTAACATGATGTTTTGCTGTAAATCTTTTTCTAATTTGTTCAGCAAAATCAAGAAAAACTATTGCATCTGGAGAACTAACAACATCCAAAATATTAACTAAAACAATTTTTTTCATATTTTTAATATTTATTTAATGTTTACAAAAAATTTCTTATTTACACAATACAAAAAAACTTGTCTTTATGTCAAGTTGCAAAAATTATCTTAAAAAAATTTAAAAATAATCTATTTTAACTGCTTTACGAATTTCTCCCATTGTTGTTTTAGCAATTTCTTTAGCATTTTTAGTTCCGTCTTCTAAAATCTTCATAACTAATTCTGGATTTTTTGCTAAATTTTCTCTTTTCTCACGAATTGGCGCAATAAATTTTTCTAAAACTTCTATTAATCTCTTTTTTATAATTACGTCACCAAGCCCGCCTTTTTCATATTGTTTTTTTAATTCTGCAACTTCTTCTTTTTTATCATCAAAAATATCTAAATATATAAAAACAACATTACCATCAACCTTACCTTTGTCTTCGACGTGAATATGTTTTGGATCTGTATACATATTCATAACTTTTTTAGAAATTTCTTCATAACTATCAGAAAGATAAATTGCATTATTTAATGACTTACTCATTTTTGAATTTCCATCTATTCCAACAAGTCTTGGTATATTACCAACTAAATGTTTTACACGACTAAAAATTTCACCATATAAACGATTAAAACTATCAACAATTTCATTAACCTGTTCTAAAACTGGCAATTGATCTTCACCGACTGGAATTAAATTTGCTTTTGCAAAAAGAATATCAGCAGCTTGAGAAATTGGATAAGTTAAAAATCCTGCTGGAACATCTTCACCATAACCTTTATCTTTCATTTCACTTTTTACAGTTGGATTTCTTTTTAATCGCGCTAAAGTTACAAGATTCAAAAATAAAACTGTAAGTTCTGCAATTTCTGGAATTTCTGATTGAATAAACATTGTTGTTTTTTTAGGATCAAGCCCACAAGCCAAATTATCAAGAACAACTTCTAAAACATTACTACGAATTTTTTCAGGATTTTCTGAATTATCAGTAAGACCTTGAATATCAGCAATCATATAAAAAGATTTATCTGCTTCATCTTGTAATTTAATTCTATTTTGTATAGAACCAACAAAATGTCCAAGATGCAATTTGCCAGTTGGACGATCTCCTGTAAGTACAATTTTTGTGTCTTTTGTCATAAATAAATATTATCATATTTCAATGATTTCAGCATGGATATTTTTCCCCATTTTAATAACATATTTAATAACTTTTAAATTTTGACTATTTTTTTACTATGTTAGAATGGCACTATGGTAAAAACAAGAAAAAATGAATTACGAATTCCTCCTCAAAATATTGATTCAGAAAAAGCTGTTTTAGGTTCTATAATGTTACGTAAAGATGCTATTCAAGAAGTTGAAGATATACTTATTCCAGATTCTTTTTACGTTGAAAAACATAAAATGATTTTTCAGGCAATGCTAGATTTAGCTTCAAAAAATGAACCAATTGATATGCTTTCACTTTCTACAAAATTAAGCGAGCAAAAATTAATTGAAGCAATTGGTGGAAATCAATATCTTGCAGAAATAGTAAATGTTGTTCCATCTTCCACAAATGTAAAACACTATGCAGAAATTGTTCAAAAAAAATTTACACTTAGAAGTTTAATTGAAGCATCTGATTATGTTTCTGAATTGGCTTTTTCAGAAAGTGATGATCATTTAGATGATATTTTAGATTTAGCTGAAAAAAAAATGTTTAATGTTGTTTCTTCACCAAAAAATCAAAAATTTACAAGTTTAAAAAGTGCTATTCCGGAAGCTTGGGAACGTCTTGAAAAATTACACGAATATAAAGGTATGCTTCGTGGTATTCCAACCGGCTTTAGAGATCTTGATACAATTCTTTCCGGTTTACAAAATTCTGATTTGATAATTCTTGCAGCAAGACCAAGTATGGGAAAAACTACACTAGCTCTTGATATTGCACGAATGTCTGCAATTTTACATGAAAAATCTGTTGGAATTTTTTCTCTAGAAATGTCTACTCAACAGTTAGTAGATAGAATGATGGCAGCAGAATCAAGAGTTAATGCTTGGAATTTACGAACTGGACGCTTATCGGCTGATAAAGAATTTTCTCAAATTCGAGATTCGCTTGATAAATTATCAAAAGCAAAAATTTATATTGACGATCAACCAGGAAATTCCATTGTAAGAATGAAAGCAATTTCACGCAGACTAAAAGCAGAAAAAGGATTAGATTTAATTATTGTTGATTACTTGCAATTAATGACAACTTCAAAAAATTATGATTCAATGGTGAATCAAGTTACAGAAATTTCAAGATCATTAAAAAGTTTAGCAAAAGAATTGGATGTGCCAGTTCTTGCTCTTTCACAGCTTTCTCGTGCAGTTGAATCACGTGGAGGTAAACCTCGCCTTTCAGACCTTCGTGATTCAGGATCTATTGAACAAGACGCTGATGTAGTAATGTTTATTCACAGAGAAGATAAAGGAAAAGATGAATCAGAAAAAACAAATATCGCTGAAATTTTAATTGAAAAACACCGAAATGGACCAGTCGGAAAAGTCGATTTGTATTTTGATGAAAAAACTACAACATTTTTGAGCTTGGAAAAAAGCAGCGTTAGTGAATTTTCAGCATCAAAAATCGCCGACCAATTAGATGAATTTTAAAATAAAATGGATACTATAGAAAAATTAACAGAACTTTTTAAGGAATTTCCAGGAATCGGTGAAAGACAAGCTCGACGTTTTGTTTATTTTTTAATGTTTAAAAATTCAGGATATACTGATAATTTAACAAAATTAATTGCTGAATTAAAAAAAGAAATCTCGCAATGCAATGAGTGTTTTCGTTTTTTTATAAATAAAAAAGAAAATAAAATATGTAATATCTGCTCTGATATAAATATAGATAATTCTACTATTATGATAATTGAAAAAGATTCTGATTTAGAAAGTATATTAAAAAGTAGAATCTACCATGGAAAATATTTTGTATTGGGTGGCTTAGTACCTATTGTTGAAAAAAATACAAAAAATAGAGTTAGAGTTGAAGAATTAATTTCAAAAATAAAAAAAGATTCAAAAAATGGATTGAAAGAAATAATTTTGGCTTTTTCATTAAATCCACAAGGCGACCACACTGATTTTTATATTAGAAATGAAATACAAAATTTAGCTGACTCACTTAATATAAAAATATCATCTCTAGGCCGTGGACTTTCCACTGGAACTGAACTTGAATATTCAGATAATGAAACTATAAAAAATGCTCTAAAAAATAGACAATAAAAAAAACCCCTAAATAATATAGGGGTTTTTGTTTGCACTTTTATACAACCTTAACTTCTGTATTCTTGATAAGTCTTTTTTCAATTGCAATTCTTTCTTTAAAAGCTTTTTCTATTTTACGGGCCATAAAATCAGCTTTTGCTTGATGATCTTTTTCTTTGAATCCAAAGAAAGAATTTTTCTTGAGTTCTTTTACAAGTTTAAAAGCCTTTTGAGATTCTTCCAGAGTTGCTCTTTCTACTGGTTTTTTCCATTCTTCTTTTGCCCATCCCCATTCTTGCGAAGGAACAAAAGGATATCTTTTTTTTATTTCACCAAAAGAAATAAATCTTTCCCCGTTTTTTTTCATATAGAAAAAAATTGGTTTTTTGTTCTCAACAAAACAAATGAACATTACACCTTCTATAAGTGTCATAATTTTTTTCACGCTGAATTTCTGAGTGTTTTGAGTATTTTCCATAATTTTTTGTTTTTTTGTTTATATTATTTTTTATGAACATTTTATTTGTTGAAAGTATACCAAATTTATTGTATTTTGTCAAGTCTTTCTAAAAACAAAAAACGCTTAGTATTTAAAACTAAACGTTTTAAAAATGATTAAAATAACTTTTTAATGATTTTTTAAAAGATATTCTTTAAGATTTTTTTGCTTTTGTTTTTCCTTTTTATTTTTTGATATTAAAAAAACTAGAAATGAAGGAAATTCTATTATTAGACATAATAAAAAGATATAAAAAAAAGTATTTATTGAAATTGTACCCAATAAAAATAAAAATAGAAGAAGGAAATGAATAAAAAATAATTCAAATAAATCTGTTTTTTTTTTCTCAAAAAAATAAACATATGAACTAATTAGTAAAAAAATACTTAAAATACAAGGATACAACCAAAAATCTTTAAAAAGACTAGTGGCAGTTTTTTTTATTCCAACATTATCAAAAAACAAAATATCATCACCAACAATTCTCAATTCCCTTTTTATATAAGTTTCTTCGCCAAACAAATGTGTCCAGCGTGGAACTAAAGAATCAGGAAGAGTTGCTTTCTGATTTTCAGTAAAACTTGCAAATAAAAAAGTAATAGAATCGTTAATATAATTTCTGGCATTTCCTATAATAGAAAATATCCTAACTGTATCAGTTATTCTATTTATTTGTTCTGTTTGTTTTCTTAAACAAGAAGTAATTATTTTTTCTTCTACTATATGCAGAATAAAAAGTTTGCTTTTGTCGGCAGTTAAAATTGCTTGTTTTTCAAAACTAGAATTTTTACTTGTTTTGATTTGCGCAGAAATTTTTATCGTTATGCCTAGCACAACAAATAAAATAATAATCAGTTTTTTCATTTTTTATATTTTTGAGTTTATGTAAAAGAAATTTATTTAAATATATAATAACATATTTAAGAGTGTTTCGTCAATAAAAAAATCTCCAAGGATTTGAAGATTTTTTTATTTTATAGAATTAATTTTTACTTTAAAATATGGTTGTCTGTGTCCGTTTCGGCGAAGATAACGAGATTTTTGTTTATATTTTACAACTAAAACTTTGCGAGTTCTTCCAATTTCTACTATTTCTGCAGAAACTTTTGCACCCTTAATAACAGGAGTTCCAATAGTTGTATCTTTTCCATCATCCACCAAAAGAACTTGATCAAAAGTAAGTTTATCACCTTTCTTGTATTCACCTTTTATTTTTTCAATAGAAATAAGGTCTCCTTTTGAGACTTTATACTGTTTTCCACCTGTTTTTATAACTGCAAATTCCATAATGTATATATTAACAAAATTTTGAGAAAATGCAAGTTTTTGCTATAATTTACCTAATATGCAAACAAAAATTATTGAAAGGTATTTCTTTTTTGGTTTATTATTATCAACTTTGATTTTTATTTTTTTTATTTTTAAACCTTTTTGGATAGTTTTAATTCTTGGAGCGTCATTTACAGTTGTTCTTTATCCAATTTACAAATATTTTAATAAATATATATCAAGTTGGCTTTCAGCTTTTGTAATAGTATTTCTTTTTGCTTTAATAATTTGCGGTCCAATTTTAGGAATTGGAGCAATGGTTTTTAATCAATCACAAAATGTTTATCATAATGTCATAAATAATGGTGGCGCAGAAAATTTTATAACTTCAATAAATACAACAATCAACAACATGTTGCCAGAAGGACTTACTTTTGACGCGCATGAAAAAGTTTCAAGTTTTGTTTCTTTTCTCTCAAATAATATATCTAAAATATTCAGTTCAACTTTCTCAACTTTATTTTCTTTTATTTTAATGCTTGTAAGTATTTTTTATTTCTTAAAAGATGGAAAACGTTGGGAAAAAGAAATAATAAAATTAAGTCCACTTTCAAATAAAGATGATCAAAAAATAATTAAAAGACTTACTGAAACAATAAACGGAGTTATAAAAGGAACTCTTTTTGTAGCTTTAATACAAGGTATATTAATGGGAATTGGTTTGGCTATTTTTAATGTTCCAAATCCTGCACTTTGGGGAGTTCTAACAATAATTGCTTCTTTAATTCCTTCTGTTGGAACATCTATTATTTCAATTCCAGCAATAATTTTTTTATACACAGCAGGACATTTTTTTAATGCGGTGGGTTTATTAATATGGGCAGTTATAATGGTGGGAATGATTGATAATTTTTTAAGTCCACGCATTATTGGCAAAAAAATAAAAATTCCTTCTTTTATAATTCTATTTTCAGTGCTTGGAGGAATATCATTTTTAGGTCCAGTTGGAATACTTATCGGACCGCTTGCCGTAAGTTTGCTTTATACTCTTGTTTCAATTTACAGAAATGAATTCAAATAAAATAAAATTTTATAACACTTTATCGAGAACAAAAAAAGATTTTACTCCTTTATTAAAAGAAGAAGTCAAAATATATTCCTGTGGCCCAACAGTTTACAATCATACGCATATTGGAAATTTGCGCGCTTTTGTTTTTGCTGATTTATTATGTCGCACTCTTCGATATAATAATTTAAAAGTAAAACAAATAATAAATATTACTGACATCGGCCATCTTTCAAGCGATGGAGATTCTGGTGATGATAAAATGACGAAAGGTCTTTTGCGAGAAGGAAAAGAATTAAATTTAGAAAATATGCGAAAACTCGCAGAATTTTATACTGAAAGTTTTAAAAAAGATTTAAAAATATTAAATATAGAAATGCCACAGGGAATGTATTTTGCAAGCGACTATATTAAAGAAGACATAAATTTAATAAAAAAATTAGAAGAAAAAAAATATACATATAAAACTAGCGACGGAATTTATTTTGATACTTCTAAGATGCCTGATTATGGAATTCTTTGGGGAGGAAAAAGAATTCATAATGAAAATGAAACTAGAATTGCAATAAATTTAGAGAAAAAAAATCCTGAAGATTTTGCTCTTTGGAAATTTAATGACAAAATTGGTTTTGAATCTATTTTTGGAAAAGGTTTCCCCGGCTGGCATATTGAATGTTCTGCTATGTCTATGAAATTTTTAGGAGAACAATTTGATATTCATACAGGTGGAATTGATTTAATTTCAACACATCACACAAATGAAATTGCTCAATCAGAATGCGCGACCGGCAAAAAACCATTTGTTAAATTTTGGATGCATAACGAATTTGTAGATACAGCTGGTGAAAAAATGGCAAAATCATCTGGAAATTTTTTAAGACTTGAAAGTCTGATTGAAAAAAACATAAATCCTATTACCTATCGATTTTGGCTTTTAATGGCAAGTTATAGAACAAAAGTAAATTTCGTATGGGAAGCTATAGAGGGCGCAAATACAGCCTTAAAACGCCTTTTTAGGCTTTATATTGAACTTGGCAACGCAATTGGAAAAGTTAACAATGAATATAAAAACAAATTTTTAGAATATATAAATGACGATTTGGATACGCCAAAAGCTCTTGTTTTACTGTGGGATTTGATCAAAGATGAAAAAGTTTCTTCTGCCGACAAAAAAGCTACCGTTCTAGATTTTGATAAAGTTTTAGGTTTAGGTTTTGAAAATTTAAAAGAAGAAAAAATTCCAGAAGAAGTTTTAAAATTAGTAAAAGAACGCGAAGAAGCTCGAAAAAATAAAGATTTCAAAAAATCAGATAAATTGCGAAATGAAATAAATTCTCTTGGCTACGAAATAAAAGATAATTCCGAAAATTATAAAATAGAAAAAATTTAATTATTTATCCCAACTAAATCCTCTTCCAAAATGTCCCCATTTTGAAGTTTCGGCAAATTTTACTTCGTCTAGTTTTAAAAGTTTTTTTATGCCAGCTGGTGTTAAATCATATTTTTTCAAATCTATATTTTCTTCTCTCCCGTCGCACACAGCAATTGCCATAACTGGTTCAGGCTTTCCTATGCAGTAAGCTAATTTTATAAAAACTTCCCTCGCTTTTCCATTTTTTACAAAATCAACAGCAATTTTTCTAGCAATATAAGCTCCTGAACGATCTACTTTTGTATAATCTTTACCAGAAAAAGAACCTCCACCTATTGGGATTTCTGGACCATAATTATCAATTATAAGTTTTCTTCCAGAAAGACCTGTATCAGCATCGAAGCCACCTTGTGACCACTCACCTGCTTGATTAATTAAATACTCTTCACTTTCAATTATGCTTTTTACTAAAGATAATAAATCTTCATTTTTTGAATTCTGAAAACTAACTACTACTGTTTTTATTTTTTCACCATCTAAAGTAACTTGCACTTTCCCATCATAAGGATATTTTTCATAAACTTTCATGCAAAGATCACGAGCAAGATCATATTCTTTTGGCATCATACTTAATGTTTCAGATGTGGCATAACCTTTCATGATTCCTTGATCACCAGCACCACCGATGTCTACCCCACGCGCAATTTCAGGACTTTGTTTTGATAAATTTATTGTCACATTATAACTAGATCCAACTATTTCTTTTACTAAAAATTCTAAATCAGGATTTGCACTACTAGTAACTTCACCATTTATAGAAATCAAATTATGACCTCCCATCACCTCTATAGCAACGCGACTATTCTTATCTTCCTTTAAATAAGCATCTAAAATAGAATCTGCAATAAAATCACAGATTTTATCTGGGTGACCTGGGCTTACAAATTCCGCTGTTTTTATACTCATATATAGCCTTAAGCCTAACAAATTTATAGATGCTTTGCAAAAAAACATTTATCTAGTATCATTAATTCTGTTACTAATAAATAAAAATTTTTATGATAGATACAGTTGTAAACACAAAAAATTTAAAAGAAGCTGATGTAGTGATATTAAGT
>Ga0172368_10000440_pt1 | contig 59581 bp, 43 predicted proteins | sample Lak11m_FD_114540 | JGI IMG/M metagenome (GOLD analysis project Ga0172368, IMG submission 114540) | Freshwater microbial communities from Kabuno Bay, South-Kivu, Congo - kab_022012_11m | ecosystem: Environmental > Aquatic > Freshwater > Lake | place: Democratic Republic of the Congo: South-Kivu... | reverse complement strand
GCATCAATGGCTGAAGCGCAATACATTGTAGCAAAACGGCAGTTGGCAGATACCAAAATCAAAACTCCTATCTCCGGTTTTGTTACCATGCGTAATGTTGATCTCGGGTCTATGGTGCAAGGTCCGCCGCAGTCAACACTTGTAGCAAATGTTGTTGATATTTCCAAAGTAAAAGTAAAATTAAATGTTGCCGAGAGCGACGCTTTTATTCTGAAAACCGGAGATCAGGTAAGTGTAACGACTGATGTGTATCCTCAAATAACTTTTACCGGAAGAATTGAATCAATTGGAGCAAAGGGAGACGATGCCCATACATTTCCGGTAGAAATAAGTATAGCAAACCAGGCAAAACATCAATTAAAAGCCGGGATGTTCGTACGGGTTGATTTTACCTCACTAAAGCCTGAAGAAACCGTTGTTATTCCTCGGGCCGCACTTGCAGGCAGTGTTAAAAATCCTCAAGTCTTTGTTGTGGAAAATGGTATCGCCAAACTTCGCACCATTACCGTCGGCCGTGAATCGGGTTTATACCTTCAAGTGCTCAACGGTTTGACTGTAGGAGAAGATGTAGTTGTGAGCGGACAAAATAATATCGTTGACAATATTAAAGTTGAAATACTCAAGTAAGATGCGGTTGCACTCTTCCGATTTATTATAAAAGGAAATTACCAATGACCATTACAGAATTATCAATTAAAAGACCCTCGCTCGTTATCGTGGTATTCGCTTCGTTAATTGTGCTCGGACTCTTTGCGTTTCAGCAGTTGAAATATGAATTGCTGCCGAAAATTTCTCCCCCCATTATTACTATTACAACCATTTATCCCGGTGCTTCGCCCAATGAAGTTGAAACGGGCGTAACTAAAGTAATTGAAGACGCCGTATCGGGAATGGATAAAGTATCGGAAGTTCGTTCAACTTCATCGGAAGGCGTTTCTTTCGTTACAATTGAATTACTACAGTCCGCAAACACAGACTTTTCGCTACAAGACGCGCAAAGAAAAGTCGGACAAATTTTATCGCTGCTTCCAAGCGATGCCAAAGCACCGACAATCTCTAAAATTGCGTTGGATGAAATTCCCATTCTACGTATGGGGCTTTCGGCTGATATGGATGCGAAATCATTTTATCAATTCACAAAAGATAAAATCCAACCGCTCCTTTCCCGTGTTCCGGGTGTTGGACAAGTGGCGCTCATCGGCGGAGAGGAAAGAGAAATAAAAGTTAATCTTGATTTACAAAAACTGCGTGTCTACGGACTTTCCATTATGCAAGTTACGCAGGCAATAAAATCGGCTAACTTAGATTTTCCTACCGGAAAAATTAAAGACAAAGACGGGCAATTTATTGTAAGAGTTGCCGGTAAGATTTTGTCAATTGAAGATTTGAAAAATCTCACCATTGGTATTTCACGCCAGGGCGGTGAAATAAAACTTTCGGACATTGCCGAGGTTGAAGACGGTGTGAAAGACCCCACCAATATTGCGAGAATCAATTTTAGAAATACGATAGGTATCGTCTTACAAAAGCAATCGGATGCCAACTCAGTAGTAGTTGCAAATCTTGTTAAAAAAGAATTGAAACGTATTGAGGCGGTTTACAAACACAATAATGTTAAATTTGATATCGCGCAGGACGGCTCACTCTTCACCGTGGATGCGGCAAACGCCGTAAAAGAAGATTTGGCAATCGCTGTTTTTCTTGTTGCGATTGTTATGTTGATGTTCCTCCACAGTGTGAGAAACTCGGTCATCGTGCTTGTTGCAATTCCGACATCGCTTATTTCAACCTTTATTGTAATCTGGGCATTCGGGTTCACGCTTAATTTGATGACGCTGCTTGGACTTTCGCTTGTGGTGGGAATTCTAGTGGACGATTCCATCGTGGTACTTGAAAATATTTACCACCATCTTGAAAAGGGAGAAGAAAGCAGAACCGCAGCCTTGCGAGGAAGAAACGAAATCGGATTTGCGGCGCTTGCTATAACAATGGTTGACGTTGCAGTATTCTTCCCCCTTACGCTTGTCGGCGGAATTGTAGGAAATATTCTCCGCGAATTTTCAGCGGTGGTTGTTGCCTCAACGTTGATGTCGTTATTTGTTTCGTTCACAGTTACACCAATGCTCGCTTCCCGCTTTGCAAAACTGGAGCGGTTAACATCAAAAACTTTAATCGGAAAGTTTGCGGTTTGGTTTGAAAAGGAATTTAAAAACCTTACCGACTTTTATCTTAACCTTCTTTCCTGGGCGTTAAAAAATCGTTGGAAAGTTCTCATAGCAACTTTTATTGGATTAATAGCTTCCTTTGCTTTGGTCCCGCTCGGATTTATCGGTGCGGAATTTATGACCCAAACCGACCGCGGTGAATTTGCGGTGACTATTGAATTGGCTCCCGGCGCTACCATTGAGCAGACAAATCACGTTTCGCAGCAAATTGAAAAGATCATTGGTGAAATGCCTGAAGTGAAACGAATTTACGCGAACGTCGGCGCATCAAACGAAGGATTGATCGGGTTTGCGTCAAGTAATACAACAGAATTATCGGTAACACTCATTGACCGGAAATTCAGAAAACGTTCTACCGATGATGTCGGTAACGCAATCAAAATGGCGACGCAAAAATTTCCCGGCGTAAAAGTACGTGTTAACCCGATAGGAATTTTTGGTGTTGCCAACCAAACACCGATTCAGCTTTTAATCAATGGTCCTAATTATGATGACGTAGTTAAAACAGCGAAACAAATTCAGGATATCGTTAAGAAGATTCCCGGTACCGCGGATGTACGCTTGTCTGCCGAAGACGGTAATCCAGAAACACGCATTGAGATTGACCGGGCGAAATTGGCAAACTTTGGATTAAGCGTTGCAGAAGTTGGACAAACACTAAAAATTGCCCTCACCGGTGATGACGACTCTAAATTACGCCAAGGAAATACTGACTACGACATTAGAATTGTTCTTGATCAATTTGACCGTTCACAAACCGACCAAATCGGTAACATCAGTTTTACAAACCGCAAAGGTGAACAAATTTACCTGAAGCAGTTTGCAAACATTTACCGTTCTACCGGACCTACAAAACTTTCGCGCCAGGCTCGTAGCGCGTCGGTAACCATTTATTCGCAGGTACAAACCGGAAAAACGTCCGGCGTTATCTCGCAGGAAATTGATAAACAGTTAAGTCATTTCAAATTTCCATCGGGAGTTGTGTATGAATTTCTTGGTGATGTAAAGAATCAGCGTGATTCATTCGGTGATTTAGGAATTGCATTACTCGGAGCAATTCTTTTTACGTACCTGGTGATGGTCGCGCTCTACGATTCGTTTGTGCATCCGTTTGTTATTCTCTTTTCAATTCCGCTCGCGATGATTGGCGCGTTGCTTGCGCTGGCATTGACAATGAAGTCATTAAGTATCTTCACAATTCTCGGAATTATTATGCTTACGGGATTAGTTGCGAAGAACGCTATCTTACTTGTAGACAGAACAAATTACATGCGGACTCAAGGAGAAAGCGTCTTGAATTCACTTCTTGATGCCGGTAAAATGAGAATTCGTCCAATCTTTATGACCACGCTAACAATGATTTTCGGTATGGCTCCAATTGCGCTTTCAAGCGCGCCGGGTGCCGAATGGAAATCCGGATTAGCATGGGCGTTGATTGGCGGTTTAACAAGTTCACTCTTCTTAACATTGATTGTTGTGCCTATCGTCTATACGATGGTTGAAAATTTAAGAGTGAAAGTTCCGAAACTCTTTGAAAGAGTTAGCGTGCTGGTTGGATTGAGAAAAAATTCTCCCGACAACAATATCGTTATCGAGAAATAATGAAACAGCAAAGAGCCTTGTAAGTGCAAGGCTCTTTTTTTATTTATTTCAGCAGCGTCATTTTCTTCGACTGAAGAAAGCCTCCCGAACTCAACACAGAGAAATAAATTCCCGAACTTAGGTTTGAAGCGTCAAAAGTCGCCAAGTAAGTTCCGGTATTTTTGTATTCATGAACAAGTTGCGCAACTTCTTCTCCTAAGATGTTAAACACTTGCAAACGCACAAATCCCGAATGCGCAATACTATAGCGTATTTCCGTTCTCGGATTAAAAGGATTGGGGAAGTTCTGATTCAAACTATAGCTTGTTGGAATTGTTTCATCTCCCTCAACACCGGTGGTCCCAATTAAATGAAATTTCATGGTCTTCTGAAAATGTTTTACTCCGGTTGAAAACTTTGAGTCAAGCACGATTGTAGGTTGATAAATATTAAATGCCGTTCTTTTAATTCTTGGCGGGAAAACGGTAAAATGAATACCAACGAAATCTTTTGGCAAAACCTTGAATTCTTTGGGTGATACGCGATAGCGCTGTCCGGTTTAACCACTTGATAAATGAGTGAAACATAAATTGAATCAAATGCGGTACCGATATTATGTACATAAACGGTTGTATCAATGGTTGGCGTATTCACATCAATGTCTCCAAAATTTACTGAAGTTGCGTCAAAAGTAACAAGTGCGTTTGGAAACGAATTCCCCTTTAGCGCGACTTTATAGGGAGATGCAATATCCGGTTGGTTGTGATAAATAAAGAGTGTATCGATAAAATCTTCGTTTGTAACCGGATTCCAACTCAGCAGCAATTCACCTTTTTGTGCCGTTGAAATAACCAATGGTACAACATTTTGAAAAGTAATTTCAGTTTTCTTTTCTCCAATAATCAGGCTGTCAATACGAAGCCGGGACGCTCCGACATTGAAGATCGGGATAGAAAATTTTTGTATAATTCCGGGAAGCGCTAATCCGAAATCATAAGCATCTTGATTTAACATAATCCTTCCCGTTGAAAAATTCCAAAACGCTTTACTTCCGGCGCCACCGTATACACCGATATCATTTCTTAATTTTCCTTTTGATGGAGAAAGCGCAAAACCAGGGTTGCCAAGATCCTCAGGATCATTAAACTGAGTTGCAGAATCGCCATAGTCTATGCACGGCGAATCATCTTTCAAAAGAAAACCGGAATCGGTGAACTCCGGAAAAAGATTAACGTTCCCCACTCCTTCTAAATAATCTTCCATGTCATTATAATTAATAATAGGAACAGCGTCGGCAAGGTGAATTTGTATACCTTCCTTTTGAAAGTTGCTCCATACAATGTTATTTTTTATTTCCGCTAAAGCTGACCAGATGCGTATTCCGCCTCCCACCGTGTTAGATGAATTTCCGGTTATGGTGCTATTTTCAATACTATTGGGGAGTGTATTGCCGGGTTTGGATTCGTAAACCCAAATTCCGCCTCCGCCGAATGTCTGTTTTCCGGTAACCGCTTGGTACACTTTATTCGCATCAATAATATTGTTTACTATGCGCGCCCCGGAGCAATAATTCAGCACGATACCGCCGCCGTACATCCCTGTATTATTTAAAATTACATTATTGTAAATGTGCGGCGATCCGTCTCCGCAACGGATGGCGCATCCCCCAGCGCTTGTGGTTCCGGTTGGAGTTGCTATTGCTTCATTGTTTATAATATAGTTAAATCTTATTGTAGGTGAAGACAATGTTGTCAGAATCCCGCCCCCTTCTACGTACGTTCCCGCGCCATGTTCATCAACCCATTTTGTTCCTTTGCCGCCGGTGAGAGTAAAGCCCTGTAAAATTGACGAAGAATCTTCACCGCTAACCATCAAAACGCAGCTTGCTTTGTCGGGATTGCCCGGTTTGCTTCCGTCAATTATCGTAGTGGGAATAAAGCTGACATCATGGTCATTCAAAAACATACTCGTAACAAGAATTTTTTTTCCAAGGAAGTTGATATTCTCATAGTATCTTCCTTCCGCCACCAAAACCGTGTCGCCTTTTACAGCGGCGTTAATTGCAGCCTGTATCGTTGAGTAATCTTGCGGGACGAGCAAAACCTTCCCGTTTATTCCGATTGAAAACAAAAAAATTGCGAGTAAAACAGAGTTTATTAGTAGTGATCTCATTCCTTCCTCATTTTAGTTTTTGTCATTTTAAGGCACAAACATAATAAAGACGGACGCGGAAGTCGTCCGAATGGCTGAATCGCTACTCTTTTTTTAACTGTTCATCTGAAATTGTTGTTTTTTGAATTCGGTTGGTGTAATTCCGGTGTGTTTTTTAAATGCTGAATTAAAAGAAGATTTTGAGTTAAACCCCGATTCGTACAAAACCTCAAGTACTGTTTTTCGCGCCCCGTTCTCTTGGGTAAATTGCTTCTTCGCTTCCTCAATACGGTAGGAGTTAATAAAGTCGTAAAAGTTTTTACCTAACGACTCGTTAATTGCCTGCGATAAATATTTTGAGTGAATATTGATCGCTTCGGCACCTTCAGCAATGGTAACTTCGGGATTCAGAAAGGGTTTTTCCAGCAGAAAATAGCTCTCAAGTTTTTGTAAATACTCTTGCTTCTGTTGTTCGGTTAATCTCGACTGCTCATATTTATGACCTTTTTCCGGTTCCGTGCTTCCCGCTAAAATTTCCGGCTGCTGCAACGCTTTGTAGAAAATTAATATGGCAAAAAAGAAATTGATTGACAGAGAGAGAAGAACAAGGAAAACACCGATGAGATGATTTGTTACACCAAGATCACCTAAAAGAAAATCAAGTAAATCGGTCATCCACATGAAAAAGAAACCGCCGACGGCATAAAGCATCCAGGTAAGATTTAATTTCTCAACAGAGGAATAATAATTTTTAATCTTTTTCCTGAAATGCAGAATAACCACAAAACAGGCGATCATGTAAGGAGTGGTTTGCAGGTGAAGCGCGCCGTACTGATAGATGAATCTGATTTTTGCCCCAACAATCACCAGCAAGAATAAGATTAGGAAAAGAATGAAATGGAGAAGATGCATTCTTCGCAAAGTAAAATCTTTGTTCGTGATCGCTAAAGTATAAAGGAACAAGAGAGGCCCGAAGAGAAAACCAAAAGTAGTGCCGATACCCGAAAACCAATGAAGCGAAAGTCCGGTAATTTTATCAATCACGTTTAAAGAGAAATCAACTAAATAGAGGGCGTTGGAAAAGAGAAAAGCCGCAAGAATTTTATGACGTAACGCATTTCCCTTTTTGTAGGTAAGCGCAAAGAGAGAAAAAATAAAAAGCAGAACCGCGGTTACGATGGATACCAGGTGGATGAGAGTTAAATTCATTTGAACTTTTGAATAGTTAGTTAATCACCGGTCAAATTTACTCTCACAAAGAAATATTTCAAATAGTATTTGTACCGCCTTACGAAAATTGCTTTTCTTCCGCAGTTACCATTGACTTTGCACAACGGCAATCTTCAAAATTTTTGTTCCCGCTCCGGGGACTTCCACATACGCTATATACACACCGCTTCCAATTGCCAGCCCATCTGTATTCCGCAGATCCCAATCGATATATTGAGACTCCGTATCTTTTTTATACCTTCTTATCAACACACCGTCAAGCGAAACAATGGTGATTTTTACTTGTTTTGGCAACCCAATAAATCTTACAAAATGGTAACCGGTTCCTCCCTCTAAATCTTGTTGACCCAAATAAGGATTCGGAAAGACACTTATCTTTCCGATATTTTCCTTCGCATTTTTTAAATCATTCCGGTTAGCCGCCTTCGGAGTAACGGTAAACTTATCCCCGGGCGCTAACGGTTTATATCCTGAAATTCTTATCACCGTACCGGGTGCCGGAAGTTCACCCCAGAAGGCTATTCCGCCAATTTTGTGATCTGTTATTTTTGACGCCGTTAATTCCTTATCCGGTAATGCGGGATAGCTCAAAGTTGATGATTGAAATGCAAATACCTGTTCCCACTCACCATTAGCTAAGCGGGTCCACTTACGATCCGGAATTGCTTTTGTAGAATCGTTCACACCAACATTTCTATCTTTTATTTTTAGAAAAAGTCTTTTGGCATCCGAAGGTTTGCCATATCTGCCTAAAGCCCAAATTGAAAAAGGAAGTTTTCCGGATTTACACAGAGAATCGGTTTTCGTCATTATTGTTTTTTCGCTTAATCCCTCCTGCAATCCCGACAAGAAAAATCCGCTTGAGTCGCCAAAACGAATTTCATAATCTTCATACCCCATGGCTTCCTCATTTATTGAAGATTGCCAATTCAAGCGGGCGGTTGCACTCCGTGGATAAATCGTCCACTGCTTTGTTGCATTTAATTTTCCGTTAAAAACATCAACCGGTGTTTCTAAAACTTTTCCTCCGGAGCCTTTAGTTTCCTCCACACTCTTAACCCGGTATTTCCCCCGCTGAGATAATTTATTCAACATAATACTCTCTAATCCGGTGTTTTCAACAACCACTGAAAATCCATCCCACACAAATTTATTAGTGCTACTGTCTTTTCCGAATGTGTTACTGTTTTTTATCAATGTATCAATCGGAGTTTTTGATACATTCACGACATTATAACCCACCCAGGTTGGATATATTTTATCCGGTGTTATAATATCCCTTAAACTGTCTATCGTAATTTCGTAGGTATCATTCGTCAGCGCCAGAGGATCAACAACAAATGATTTTATTTCCGCGTCTGAATTTCCGCTTACTTGTTTTCCAATAATGTATTCTCCACTTTGATACGCGAGTGTGACATCAATAGGCTGACTTGCCGGACGAACTTCTATTATTTCCGGTTCACTCTCCAGATACTTTGTGTCGCTTTCTTTACTATACGCAAAAGAAGTTATCCCATAGTAATATGGGTTGCCATCCTTAAGTCTCGTATGGCTGATGCTGTCTCGAGTGGTTGTATAAAATCTTTTTAATCCTTGGTTAGGGAGCGTGAACAATGTTTGTTCTCCTTTTACTCCATTCAAATCAACTGTTTGCGTTACTTTGCTTATGTCGTTTTTTATATCAATCATCCCAAGCAGCGTTTTATCCGCCCCATCTTTATCTGAGAACTGCCAAATCCTGTACCCTTCAAATTTATAAGCCGAATCTTGCAAACCCTTATTCACTAAAAAGGGATCTACTGCCTCATAACTCTCTGCGTTTGGTTCCCAATAGAGAGTAATTTCTCCGTTGTTGCTAAATGAATTTACTTTTGGAGATGGCGGAGGAACGGTTACGTTGAAGTTCTTATTGAATACTTCTTGTGCAAGTTTTGTTTTTCGTTTAAGTTCTGTTACACTAGTGAGATTACTCGTTTCCCGTCCCATAAGAATCCCAATAACAACTTCTTGGGTGTCTCCGGGTGCCATGGTAAAGGGACCTGAACCCAAAAGTATTCGTCTATCACCAGGAGGAACTGCACCATTGGGCCAACCGAGAGGACCTTCATACCACCCGGTACCTTCCTCCGGATCTCCTGAGAGCATGAAGGGAGTTACAGCGCCTGTAACAGGGTTGATAATATTTTCACCAGAATTCTTTCGCCCGGCAAGATAATTGTAAAATGAAATAGCTCCGGATACCACACCCTGATTTGCATCAGGGATACCTGAATTCCATTTTGTAAAACCGATAAAAGAAGTAAGAGGTAAATTTTTATATCCGAGTCTCCATTCATCATTAAACTTAGCGCTATCTCCGTTACCGCCTGTTGTTACTGGACCTTGCAGGAGAACATACCCCACCGAAGGCGGTGCTGCGCCGTAAAAATTTTCATCATTATCATCGCCGTTATAACAATATCCCAAGTTCAACATAGTATCACAACCGACATAGTCATCAACAGCGTTTCCCAAATCGGGATCAGACCAGTAGCCAAGATACATCTCGTGTAAAGTAAAATTTCCCTTATTAATCAGCTTATATTTTTTAAAAACAATATCCCCAAGTTCATTTTGTTTATAAAAGCCGAAGACCGTCATTTGCTGTTCCAAACCTATTGGGTCTGTGCCGTAGGTATATTGTGTTCGTGATGAGTCGAGATCATTGCTTACACACCAGAGAACTTCATCACCAATAAACTTTGGAATCTTTCCGCCATTTTTATCTAATTCATACGGGGCTCCATCTTCAATCGGCCATTCTTTATAATCTTTTTCATAAGCATCACGTTCCGGTCCGCGTGGAAGCGATTCCCAATCTTTTCTGATTTTAAAGACACGGTATTTTTCAAGAAGCGGACTATCTGCTGTTCCGTTGGGTAATATTTTTCCCGCTTGAAGTCCTTGCCTATAAACTGACCCATTAAAGCGAATCTCATTCCCGATTTTTGCGCCCCAAACGAATCCGTCTTGATAGATGGCAGTAGTTGTTGCGTTTTCACCTCCGGGCCAATAAAATCCCGAACCGTCCGTGCGAGGATCATGGGAACCCATTCCGTTATTGCCTACCCACATAAAGATTTGATTTATTGCTATGAAATTGTTGAAATCGTTTGTGTTGGGTTTCTTAAAGGTAAGTTGGTTGGTACCGGTTTTTAATGGTTTGTTAGCATTGTTTGATGCTTTATTTGATTGTCCATAAAGGACAACTGTAGAGAGCAACAAACACAAAAGTAGTGGAAATCTTCCCATGCTCGCTCCAAATTTTTTAGTCTCTTTTTAACCAAAAGAATTTACTTGCTTATAACCTACAAAAAAATCAAACTTATTGCAAGATGGCCGGAGAGTTTTCCTTTTCCTTCTCCCTTTTTTACGCTAATTTTAGACCACAGAATAAGTTTAAGGAATCTCCCATGAGACTATTATTTTTTGCGGTTTTTCTCTTTGCCGCCTTTCCCTCTTTTTCGCAAAGAATTTTTTTTTCATCAAAAGATTTTAGCATAACCGATAAAACGGTTCGTCAGGGAAAGTTTGAGGCAACCGCTGTTTCTTCAACTGAACTTACTTCCACCTACAAAAGTAATTACAAAAAAGCGGCGCAGAATAAATTGAATTTCAAATTCAGTTTGAACGGCGCCGATAACGAACGGGGATTTGCGCAAGATCATCATCTTTCTTTAAAACCCGAAATAGGAAAAATGATTGCGCCGGTTATTGTGTTTGGAGAGGCTGATAAATTAGTTTCTGATGAAGCAGAAAAACCGCTGGATCAAGATTTCTCACTCACCCTCCGTGTCGATATGAGAAAAGTGCTGAAAGATTTCAAAGAGAAAGGATACTACGAACTCTTTAACAGTGAAAAGTTTTACGCGAAAGATTTTAAGGGACTCTTTGTCGCGGGGAATATCTCCCCACTCTCATGGGATTTTCAAACGCTCGGTTCTAAAAAACAGTTTCAGTTAACAGACGAAAACAACGACGGGATTTTCGAAATTACTATTCCCATCAAAAAAGAAATTTCTGCGCAAGATGAAGATGCCCTTACCACCAATTGGAAATTGTCAAAAAATATTTCTCTTTATCCTCAGCTTCATTCCGGTTCAACGTTGCTGGACGCGCTTTACAATAAGGCGCTCGAAGAAATGATTTTGGATATCCGCGACGACGGCGCTTTTATGGCAGGCGAAAAATGGCCGGGAGTTTGGACGCGCGACATCAGCTATTCCATTCAACTTGCCTTCGCAATTGTGAATCCCGATGCGGCAAAAACCAGCCTACTCGCAAAAGTAAAAAACGGGAAGATAATTCAAGATACGGGAACCGGCGGTGCGTGGCCGGTTTCATCTGACCGGATGACCTGGGCGCTTGCGGCCTGGGAAATTTATAAAGTTACCGGCGACGAAGACTGGCTTAAAAAAAGTTATGCCATCATTAAAAAATCCGCGCTTGCCGATTTGGAACCCGTACGCGACAAGCAAACCGGTTTGTTCAACGGTGAATCTTCTTTCTTAGATTGGCGCGAGCAAACCTATCCGGTGTGGATGGACCCAAAAGACATTTACGCCTCAAAAAATCTTGGAACAAACGCGGTTCATTTTCAAACGTATACTATTTTAGCGATGATGGCTGATGCGTTCCATAAAGATGCTTCACTTTTTCGAGAGACCGCAAGCAGCATTAAAAATGCAATGAACAAGGTTATGTGGCTCCCGGGAAAAAAATATTACGGACAATTTTTGTATGGCAGAAATTACCAATCGCTTTCGCCCAAATCGGAAGCGCTTGGAGAAGCGTTGAGTGTGCTGTTTTCCATTCCCGATGCTGCGCGGCAAAAAGAAATTGTTGAGAACACTCCCGTAACAAAATTTGGAATTCCGTGCGTCTTTCCGCAAACACCGAATATTCCTCCTTATCATAACGATGCCGTTTGGGCCTTTGTTCAAGCATACTGGACGCTTGCATCGGCAAAAGTGAAAAACGAACTCTCGGTGGATAGAAGTCTCGCATCAATCTACCGCGCCGCCGCTCTCTTTTTAACGAACAAAGAAAATTTTGTTGCAACCAACGGTGATTATGTCGGAACGCAAATAAACTCCAACAGACAGTTATGGAGTGTGGCGGGAAATCTTGCTATGACCTATCGTGTTTTCTTCGGAATGAACTTTGAGCCGGACAAACTTACCCTTCTTCCCTTTATTCCCAAAAGCTATCAAGGAGAAAGAACTCTTTCTAATTATAAATACCGGAATGCCGAACTCACTATTGCTGTAAAAGGATACGGCAGCGCAATTCAATCATTTAAAGTTGACGGAGAAATACAAAAAGAATATTTTATCAGCGGATCGCTTTCCGGAAAACATACAATTGAAATTGTAATGAACAATAAAATTGAAAAGTCGAAAATTAATCTTGTTCCGAATGAATACGCTCCGGAAACTCCGGCCTTGAGTTATAAAAACAATGCAATTGAGTGGACAAAAATTGCCGATGCCTCCTTTTATGAGATTTTTAAGAACGGAAAATTTCTTGAGAAAACAACTAAGATGACTTTTCCAGTCATTCAAGAAGAAATGCTAAACGAATATCAAGTTCGCTCAGTTGCAAAAAACGGACTTTCCTCTTTTCTCAGCAGTCCATTTTGGTATTGCGGCGCCACAACAATTATCGAAATGGAGAACTACTCCCCTACTTCTGATAACAAATTTAAAAACTATTCCGGCAAGGGATATATAGTTCTCGAAAGAAAAAATCTTTTTGATATTACTTTTCCTTTCACCGCTGCTGAAGAAGGCGACTATGCAATAGATTTCCGCTACGCAAACGGCAACGGACCGCTGAATACCGAAAATAAATGCGCCATCCGCTCATTGATGGTTGATAACCAGTTCGCGGGCGCGGTGGTGATGCCGCATCGTGGAGAAAACACCTGGGATGTCTTCGACTATAGTAATGGAATTCATGTCCATCTTACAAAAGGGACACATCATTTTACCATTACCTACAGACCATCGGATGAAAATATGAATGAAGAAGTTAACGGCGCAATGCTTGATTGCGCTCGAATTAGATTGTTGAATAAAAAGTAACATGGCCCCGAATTGCAGAACGTGTCAATTTTTTCAAGTCACGTGGGATAAAAACTTCCCTTACGGCTGCAAAGCGTTCGGCATGAAAACGAAACAGACTCCATCGGTTGAAGTAAAACTAACGTCGGGAAAAGACTGTTTGAAATATCGGCCGAAGCCGGACTTAACAAAAACAAAAAAGCCTTAGCATTCTTCTAAGGCTTTTCTTCATTTGCTTACATCTTCTGAGCGTTTGTTAATTTTCCCCTAAGCACACTATGCTTTTTTCCATAGGTAAAATTGATGGCTAATCCTATGAGTAACCAAACAGCCAGCCGAACCCAGTTTTGCCATTGTAAAGTGAGCATCATTCCGAGGTTGAATAAAATTCTTATGTTCAACAGGTTTTCTGGTCCACACATTCGCGTTCATGTAGTATCCTCTTCGTGTAAAAAAAATTTAATATGAAAATGATGCGGAGAGAATGGTGCCTCATGAAGGCAACACTCGCTCCGCTTCCAGTCAATTTTACTCCGTGTTAATTGAAAATTAAAGAGTAAATGACATATAAAATTCCGCCGCCAAATACAATTGCTAACGACCAAAGCAAAAAGTAAAAAGGAAGATCGGAAAGTTGAAATTTCTGTTTCTGTTCGGATGACATAATGATCCTTCTTTCAAAGTAAATAAATTAATTGACGTACTCATGCCTTTATGCGACAAGAGATTTGAAAATAATAGATGTTACTTTCCCGAAGGAGGACTTCTTGGATTGTCTTGTGTGTATGCGGTATAGGGATAAGAGAGATGAAAACTTCCTGGGAGAAAATGTCTTGTTACAAAATTGGTATGGTGTTTTCCCGATACCGGAAGAACGGAAACATCTGCCCGTTGAAAAGTTTTTTCGCTTCTTCCCGATTTAAGGTTTGAATGAATTTCTATATCGGCGGAAAGCCAGAAATTCGCGGTTGATAGTGATGCGTCTGATTGTCCACCACTTGAAGTGGTTTGCAATATTTCTGTACGACTATTGGAGAATTGTGGAACGGCAACTTGTACGAAAATATAGAATGCACAAAAATGGGCAAAAAGGTGAACGTATCTTCGGCGATAGAGCGTTGAAAAAATCATGGCAAAAATTACACGGAATTAACCTTAAACCAAAGGAGATTAAAGAGAAATAATCTTAGTTCTCTTGCTAACCACCCCCATATTACCCGTTGTATCTTTATGCCAATGGGCACCAATACCTACATACCCGCCAACGGAAACTAGAGTTGGATGGTAGTCAACTCTAAACCAGGAAAGTAGAGAATCGACTGCTCGCTCATTGAATTGTTCCTTCAAGTGAAAATATATGCTCACTACTTCGAAAATAGTACAACCGGATTCGCCCGTTGCAAATGCGGTTTCAGCTTGTTCGGGACTTAATCCAAGGTATCGGCGAGGGTCAATTACTTCAATAAGATATGGTTCATTCTTTTGAACTTTTTCAAATCTTATTTCTTCTCCGGCAAGATAATTTTCAACTGAAGATCTTTCGAGAAGTTGGTTAAGACTTATTCTATTTTCGATAAGAACATATGATGTTCCGAGTTCAAGATCGCATGTGTCAATCAAAGATAAAAGCGACGTGCGGTAGCTTTCTTCGTCAAGGCCGATTATTTCATGAATATGGTGTTCAATGTTGCGTTCAATTTGTTTTTTTAAATCGATTATATTTTTGTTCATTTTTCTCTAATTCGTTTTACTATTTCAGGAAGAATTTTTTCCCAAGGTTCTATTGCACCGGGAATCAATGTAAAAGCTTTGTTTAAATATAGTTTGTTAAACTTTGCTATTTCACACAGCTTCACTTTATCACGCGTTTCCAACTTATATTTTAATAATGCCAGTTCATAAAGTACCTGCCCCTTGGTTACCTTTATAAATTTTCTTTTCTCGGTAGGAATAAATCCAATTTTTTTTTCATCAAAATTATAACCGCGCTTAAGCGCTTCTTCATGAACTGACGACAAATAAAGACTGATCATTTCTAAAGGAAAGTCATGGTTTTTGAAGCGTTCCAGCTGAGGATGATTGCGATATCCTTTAGTTTTTCCTTCCAAAACTTTTTTTGCAAGAAGCCCTTCTCTCCATGCTGCAACTAATCCTTTTACATCAAGATACTTCGGATGAAGAGACCATAAACGCATGTTTTTTCTTTCTGCTTAATTTTTTTTATAACGGACCGCTACTGTTTGGTTATCTAACAAAAATCACCCGGGAAAAAGTTTCAGTCCGTTTGTTTTTATATGGCAGGTGAAATAGAGATTTAAAACAAAAAACCCTTAAAACGAACTGTTTTAAGGGTTTTGTTGAGCTGGTGATGGGACTCGAACCCGCAACCTGCTGATTACAAATCAGCTGCTCTGCCAATTGAGCTACGCCAGCATTTCAAAATTTAATAGGCAAAATTAAGGGAATTTGGGCAGTCTTGCAAATAAAACTTACTCTCCGCCACTATTTTCGGTATCAGAAACCGAAATCTTAAACTGCACCATCTTTTGCTTTACTTTTTTAATCAATTCAAACGTGATGTTTTTATGGTTATAGACTTCACCGGTATTCAGAATTTTTCCGGTTTGATAAGCCACAAATCCCGCAACCGTGGTATACTCATCGGAGTACGGCAGCGTAGCATCAAAAACTTCGTTAAAATCTTCAACCGCTATTGAACCAAGCACCAGATAATTTCCGTCGGGCAGTTTTGAATATTCATCCGAAACATTTTTTCCGTCCGGCGCAATATCGCCGACAATTTCACTTAAAATATCTTCAAGGGTCAACACCCCTTCCGTTCCTCCGTATTCATCCGTAACAATGGAAATGCGTTCTCCCCGCTTTTGCATTTCTTTCATGATTTCGGAAATCAGTTTTGTTTCCGGTACAAAGTAGACGGGACGGATTAAACTTTTTATTACCACCGCTTTCTTTTCAAACATCGCCCGCATTAAATCTTTAATGTGAATAATACCGATAATGTTGTCAAGCGAATCCTTATAAACCGGAACAAGCGTATGCCCTGTTTGCAAAATCTCTTTCACCATCTCATCGTTGTCGTCTGCTAATTCGATAGCAACCATTTCGGTACGCGGAATCATCACCTCATTTGCTTTGAGATCGGTAAACTCAAAAACATTTTCAATTATTTGATGTTCCTCTTCATCAATGGCGCCCGTTTTCACTCCTTCTGAAATAAGAACGCGAAGTTCGTCTTCGGAGGAATGTCCATGCGAAAATCTTCCTTTTACTTTAAGGGGAAGAAGAATTGAATTAGTTAAAAAGAGAAGAATATTTTTAGGGACCTTAAATAATTTGAGCATCAACGAAAGAGGTCGGACTACTTTTGGCGCAATTTTTTCTGCATATTTTACACCTATAGCCCGGGGAACGAGCACAACAAAAATCCAATGACACAATGCCAACAACAACAGACTGGAGAGAATCAAACTAACTTTTATTGAGGTAACAAATTCTACAAAAGAATCGTCCACAGCAGCGTCGATGTAGAAAAAGAGAAGAAAGGCGATCATCAGCAAGCTGAATGACGTACCGACTTCTACCAATCCGTAAATATCATCAATATTTCCTTGCAGAGTCTTAATTTGTTTCGCCGATTTTCCCTCTGCGTTTTCTTCATTAAAACTTATTACCGCGGCGCCGGACATACTGAGAATTGCCGCAAGTAAAAATAAAAGTACAATCAAAAAACCAAATACCATTTAAGCTGAATTCCTTACCATGTTTCACTGCAAAAATACGCACCAAAATGGTCGTTTAAAAATGAATACCGCTAATATTCCCGAGCTCTTCTTATTTTACCATTGTAAAAAGTGAAAATTATGAAGCCAAAAACGATAAAAGTTAGTAAAGAGAAGTTGACCCTTGTGTGGTCCGGGGGCAATGAGTCCGCAATCGGATTGAAATATTTGCGTGAAGAATGTCCTTGCGCCGGATGCAAAGGAGAAACCATTCTTCTGCACACGTACCGCCCTCCCAAACTTCCGCTCTTGCACCCAGACATGTATACCATTTCCGGCGCATCAATGGTTGGTGAATACGCACTCCAAATCTTTTGGAAAGATGGACACAACAGCGGAATTTACACGTGGGAGTATCTGAAAACACTCGTCGAAAATGAATCAACAAATACTAAACAGACGTACGATCCATTGTTATGATTACGCAAGCCGCATTAAAATATTATGCTTCCCTTCTTCAAAAAAAATTTAGACTTGAAGAACAAAAATTTTTAGTTGAAGGAAAACGGCTTGTAGAGGTAGGACTTGAGCAGCACCGGTACAAGTGCGAAATTGTTTTTATAACCAACGAATTTAAAGAGAAAAATGAAGCGTTTGTTTTTTCCTCATTTAAAGAAGTAAAATTCGAAATCGTAAAATCTTCCGAGTTCAACCGCCTCTGCGATACGAAACAACCGCAGGGTATTGCAGCTGTATTTCAGATTCCGCAAGATAACCAGCAGCCAAAAGTAATCTCTCGAAAAGTCGTCTATCTTGAAAACATTGCCGACCCTGGAAACCTTGGAACAATTATTCGAACGTGTGACTGGTTTGGTTTTGGACAAGTTCTTCTCAGTCAAAACTGCGTAGAACTTTATAACCCCAAAGTGCTTAGAGCTACCATGGGATCAATATTTCATCTTTCGGTTTATGAAAATGTCGGCTTACCCTTCTTAGATAATCTCAGCAAACTTGGTTTCGAAATTTTGTGCAGTGATCTTGACGGAAAGAATTTTGAGGAAGTAAGAAAACCGGAAAAAGTTGTCCTTTGTTTAAGCAGCGAAGCTGATGGTCCTTCCAAAGAGTTACTTGCCGCCTCGGATTATGCAATAACCATCCCCCAAAAAGGAAATGCCGAATCACTCAACGTTTCATCGGCATCTGCAATTCTCTTAAATTATTTTTCGTAACCTTAGCGGACAATTCCGGAGAACGAGAATTTCGCACCTCCGTTTGGACCTCCGGTTTTAATGGTTACACTCACACTTCTTGGAACTTCAAGAGTATCGGTATCGGTAATTGAAAACCCGAATTGCGTCCACCCTCTACTTTGCGTATCAGGTAAAACAAGAGAAATATCACCTCTCCCTTTTACGTTATCTCCTTCAACAATCACATTAATTGTTTGTCCGTTTGAAAGTGGATTATCATTCTGATCTTTTATTTCATAGTTGAAGAATTCTGTTCCTTTGTTTGGAATATCAAACGTAGTGGGACTGCAGGTAATAATCGGATATCCTGAAAAAAGCACAGGAATTGTCCTCGTGACCAGCGTAAAATTTTCATCCGATGTTGTTGCCGTTACCATTGCAAAACCGGGACCTAAAATAGGATCGTTGGGTTCCGGAAGAGCAGTGATTAAATCCACTGTGGCTCGCCCATGATCATCCGTATTGTTTGAACCAACAATAATTCCACCCGTTGTGGTAAAGTACACCGGGGTAACCGGTCGAACGGGGTTTGCGTATTTATCGCCGGCGTACGCCGTAATTTTATCAATTACTCCAAGCACTACTAATCCCGGTACATTTACATACTGCGCACCTACGGAAAAATGTGTCTGATCCGGCAGACCGCCGTGTATTGCGTACGTTACCGGAATTGAAGTAACCTTTCTTGAGCCAACAATGATGTACGCATTTATTTGAACCGTTCCAGATTTAATTCCGCTATTTAAATAAACCGACGCCTGTCCGCTTGCATCGGTGTAAGCAGAGTCGGGACTTAAAAACTCGCCGCCGCCTGGTCCGAAACCAATAGAAAATTTCACCACAACCGAATTTGAAAAATCGATCGGATTACCGAGTGAATCTATTACTTGAAAAGTAACTTTGCCGGATTCAGGTCCGCCGCTTTCTTTTACACTAAGGCTTAAGGACGATTGCGAATATAAAAAGATGGCAACCGGCGGTCCGCTTTTTCCGGAAGAATTGGTTGTTGATCTTAGTTTTAATATCGGTGTAATTACATCACCCGGATTAAGAATAATCGAATATGATTTCAACGCGTATCCGAACTTGACAATCGTAATTGTAATGGTATCGGTAGCGGCTAATTTGAATGCCACCGAAAATTTTCCGTAGCTGTCGGTCGAAGTAACAATTTCGGTTCCGTAATTTACTCGGACAATAGCGCTATCAATTGCGAGCTGCGTAACAGAATCAACAACTGAACCGGTAATAGTAACGGTGTTATCTTGATTTTGGTTTCCTCCGCCGGATCCGTCAATAGTAGGATTATTGGGAGATTGACAACTGGCTATCAAAAGAGTGAGAAAAAACCCGATTCCTCCGAAAAAAAACGCTTTCTTCCGGAACGCTAATAAGATCAGATGCTTCATTTTATAAACCTTATTAAAACTATATCTGAAATGTAGGTGTCACGCTTTTGATAAGCAAGTGAAAGTAAAATGAAATCTCTTTCACCATCCTACATCTTCTTGCAAAAGCACAACTTTCTTCTTGCTTTTTTAAATGAATAAAATATCTTTGCACAAGAGTTTCTACAGCTTCCTTAACAAAGTAATTATTTACAAAAGAAGAGAAAAACAATGTTTCAAGGTATTGGGACTGCCCTGGCAACCCCCTTTAACGAAGACTTAAGTATAGATTTTGCATCTTACAAAAAATTAATTAAACGACAGATAACTTCGGGTATTGATTACATCGTTGTGCTCGGTACCACGGGTGAATCACCTGTTATTTCCGACGCAGAAAGAGAACAATTAATTTCCACTGCCTTTGAAGCTGCGGAAGGAAAAACGAAAATTGTTATCGGCACAGGCTCAAACGATACGGCAAAAGTTGTAAAGTTAAATGAACTTGCTGCAAAGTATAATCCCGACGCACTCCTCATTGTTAATCCTTACTATAATAAAGGAACACAGGCAAGTCTGGTTCAGCATTACAATTACATTGCAGAAAGAACGTCACTTCCGATTATGCTGTATAACGTTCCTTCAAGAACCGGAATGAATGTATTACCGGAGACTGCAATAAAAATCCACAAAGCCAATAAAAATGTTGTTGCTATTAAAGAAGCGTCGGGCAATATTTCTCAAATAGCTCAACTGCTTGCAACCGCTCCAAAAGAATTTGAAGTTGTTTCCGGAAACGATGATCAAACAATTCCTATTATGGCGCTCGGCGGTGTTGGCGTCATTTCGGTTTACTCTAACGCCTTTCCGAAAGAGTTAAAAGAAATAACTAATGCGATGCAGAAAAATGATCTTCACCTTGCACAGTCGCTCAATCAAAAATATTTGAAGATGATGAATCTGATATTTGAAGAAACAAGTCCTGCACCTTTAAAATTTATCTTGAGCAAACTAAACATCTGTAAAAATATTCTCCGCTTGCCGTTGGCTCCGGTTACGGAAAAAACCGAATCTCTTCTTCTGAAAGAGTTAGAGAATTATGAAACCTATTAAATACGGACTCTTCGGCTCTACAGGCAAGCTCGGGAAAGAAGTAATTAATGTTTTTGCGGAACAGCAGGGAGAGCTTGTTTACGAACTCGCGCTTGAAGGAGAAACTGCTACAGGCAATCCCGAGATTCTGATTGATTGCTCGCTTCCCGACAATTTCGAAAATGTTTTATCGCAGGCGAAAAAATTCAACGTGCCGCTGATAGTGGCAACAACCGGCTTGTCTAAACAACAGCTTCAAACGTTGAAAATACACGCTGAAACGCTTCCCGTAATTCAAAGTTACAACTACTCGCTCGGCATCCAAATACTTTTAAAACTTGTTAAAGAAGTGCAACTTTATGTTGACGATTGGGATATTGAAATAGCCGAAACACACCATCGCTTCAAAAAAGATAAACCATCCGGAACGGCAATCATGATCCGGAATGCGGTTGAAAAAGAAGAAGTGAACATCTCATCGCTCCGGCTTGGAAATGTTTTTGGTGAACACACCATTAGTTTTGGCGGACTTGGGGAAGTCCTCTCGCTCTCTCATTCAGCCTCATCCCGCAGAACCTTCGCCGAAGGAATTTTCCGTTCAGCTCAATTTCTTCTCGGCAAAGAAAAGGGACTTTTCACTTTTACCGATGTCATTAACAGCGGCGCTAAAAAGTCCAAATAAATTTTCTTCACAGGAACAGACATTCATTGAAAAGGAACATCCATGGATTCATACGAAATAATTAAGTATATCGCTTCATCAAAGAAAAAAACTCCGGCAAAAATCTATCTTCAAGGCGATTTGAAAGAAATCGATTTTTCTGACCTCGAATTTTTCGGTTGTAAGAAATCGGGAGTGCTCTTCTGCGAGCTTGAGATGTTTTCAAAATTTTATGAAGAGAACAAAGCATCAATCGAGAAATATCACATCGAATTGGATAGGCGAAACTCGGCAATTCCCCTTGCCGATTTATCGAAATATAATGCAAGAATTGAACCGGGCGCAGTAATACGAGAGCACGTAGCGGTAGGCGATAACTGCGTAATTATGATGGGAGCCGTACTTAACATTGGCGCGGTTATCGGCGAAAAAACCATGATCGATATGAATGTTGTCGTCGGTGGACGAGCGCTGGTTGGAAAGAATTGCCACATTGGCGCGGGTGCCGTTTTAGCTGGAGTAATTGAACCGCCGAGCGCCGATCCGGTTATTGTTGAAGACGATGTATTGATTGGAGCAAATGCCGTTGTACTCGAAGGAGTTCGTATCGGAAAAGGTGCGGTTATTGCCGCCGGTTCGGTTGTGGTAAAGGATGTTGAACCTTACAGCGTTATGGCCGGTGTCCCCGCAAAACTTTTGAAAAAAGTGGACGAGAAGACTAAAGAAAAAACAAAATTAATTGACGAATTGCGCAACTTGTAACCATTTTGGTAGGAACTTTTGTACGGTTCCACTCTGTTTACTTAACAACACAAAGAAGAAAGATATATGAATATCATTGTTCAAAAATTCGGCGGCAGTTCTGTTGCCGATACTGATAAAATAAAACGAATAGCCGAAAAAATTAAAGCACGCGTTCAGCAGGGAAACAAGCTCGTGGTGGTTGTTTCTGCTATGGGAAAAACGACTGATAATTTAATTAAACTTGCAAAAGAAATTACCGCAAAACCGGAACCGAGAGAACTTGACATGCTCTTAACTACCGGTGAACAAATATCAATTTCGCTTCTCGCTATCGCTCTTAACGAAGCGAATATTAAAAGTAAATCGCTTAACGCCTTTCAAGCGGAAATTATGACCACGGGAGACTATAACGAAGCCCGCATCAAGAATATCAAGTCACAAAAAATATTTGATTTGCTGGAAAAGTTTGATGTTATTACCGTTGCCGGTTTCCAGGGTGTGAATGAAGAAGGTGATTTAACTACCCTAGGCAGAGGCGGTTCGGATACTTCTGCGGTCGCTCTTGCTGCGGCGCTTCAAGCACCGTGCGAGATTTACAGCGACGTTGACGGCATTTACACTTGCGATCCGAGACTTCATCCCAACGCAAAAAAATTAAAATACGTAACGTATGATGAGATGCTCGAAATGGCTTCGCTCGGGGCGAAAGTTCTCCACAGCCGTTCGGTAGAAATTGCAAAGAAGTTTAATATTACGCTTTATTGCGCAGCAACATTTTCAGTAGAAGAAGGAAGTTATATCGTGAAAGAAAATATAGAACAACCGGTTGTAACCGGCTTAAGTATCCTTGATAATCAAACCCAGGTGACAGTCTCTCGCCTGCCCAAAGACTATACGCTAATCCACACCATTTTTCATAATGTAGCTGAAGAAGGCTTAAACGTTGATATGATTTCGGTGATTGATGACGACGACAGTCTAACTGTTTCGTTTTCAATAATTGATGAAAGCAAAGAGGATGTGGAAAGCGCTATTCATCATTCGTTAAAAGATTTAAAAAAATGGCATATCACCTACCACCCGGGATATAGCAAGTTATCGATTGTTGGCGTCGGTATGCGTTCCAGCAGTGGTGTTGCTTCAACATTCTTCGCAGCGTTGAAAAATATTCCGATCAAATTGGTGACTACTTCCGAAATCAAAATTTCTTGTCTTGTTGAAACAACATTTAAACAACAAGCGGTCGCTTCATTAACTGAATCTTTCGGATTGTAAGAGGAATCTGTTTGCCGCTAAGTCCCGTTGAACTTCGCCATCAATTGCATTTGCAGCCGGAACTCGCATATGAAGAGTTTAAGACAACAAAACTGATTATTGATGCTGTTTCTGCGCTGCCCGAATTTGACGAACGCTTCACGTTTCATTCACCTATGCCGACCGGGGTACTTGTTGAATATAAAGTGAACGACGACGCTTACATACTGTTTCGTGCGGATATTGACGCGCTTCCTATTTTTGAAGAAACGCTTTTCCCCTTTAAATCTCAAAACAACTACATGCATGCGTGCGGACACGATGTGCACACTTCAATCCTTTATGGATTTCTTAGTTATGTTGCAAAGGAACATATAGAACAGAATATTCTGTTCCTTTTCCAGCCGGCTGAGGAAAGCGGAGGCGGCGCTATTAAATTTTTTGCATCGGGAGTATTTAAAAAGTTCAAGGTAAAAAATGCTTTCGCACTTCATGTTACCGATGAATTTCCGAAAGGAACCATTGCCGCTACAAGCGGAGTATTGTTCGCATCGGCTCTTGAAGTTGATGTCGATTTTCTTGGAAAAAGTTCGCATGTCGCGTTTCCACAACACGGAAGAAATGCCTTTGATGCCCTCCGCCAATTTCTTGACGCAGTGGATAAAATTCCTAAAGGATTAAACGACGCGACCATGATGGGATTCGGAAAAATTACTTCCGGCGCAGTTCGAAATATCGTTCCAGGTTCCGCCCGTATGGAAGGAACAATCCGCGCCCTCTCGATGAGTGGAACTGATGAGATTGCCGCAAAACTTGTTCATATCGCAAAAGGAATTGAAGCGATTACCGGGGTGACAATTTCGGTAGTCAAAGGGGCGCATTACCCGGAAGTCATAAATGACGAAACACTCTTCCAATCTCTCTCTCAAAAATTTCAACAGCTTCCCAATCCTTTTTCCTTTCTTGATTGCGGTTTTAAAATGACCGGAGAAGATTTTGGATATATTTCACAGCAGTATCCCTCTTTCATGTGTTGGCTCGGAACATCAACAGGAGAGCGATTTGGACTCCATAATCCCCAATTTCTCCCGGAAGACGATGTAATAGACCTTGGAATTCAAGTATTCAAAACCATCCTCAGAAATCACACCGGGTAAACATCTCTCAAAATAAAAGTTGACACTCTTTTCTTTTTTTTCTTATATTAAAGCAAGTAATCAAGATTACTCTCACCAATGAAAGAGGCAGCAGAATGAAAACCGTCCAACAGATTCTTGCGAAAAAAGGGGCTGGCATTTACACAATTTCTCCAAAAGCCACAATGTTTGAGGCATTAACACTTATGGCAGATGCCGACGTTGGCGCATTATTAGTGCTCAAAAACGACCGGGTAGCCGGAATCCTTTCCGAACGCGATTACGCGCGTAAAGTTATTTTAAAAGGAAAGGTAAGCCGGGAAACCCTAGTAAGCGAAGTAATGACAGTAGATGTGGTAAAGGTTTCTCCTTCTACTCTGGTAGATGAATGCATGGGAATTATGACCGCCAAACGGATTCGGCATTTACCTGTAGTTGAAGACGATAAGCTTGTCGGGTTAATTTCGATAGGTGATGTTGTTGGAGCGGTTATAGACGAGGAAGAATTTGTAATTGAGCAGCTTACGAGTTATATAAAAGGTTCGCGCTAAATTCCTGCAAGAAAAATTAATTCTTTACTTTGGTTTTCTGCAGCGCTTCAAAATATCGCTTGATGAGTTCTTCATAATCTTTTTTATATCCCTCACGGTAAAGATTATTTAACGCGTCCTTCAAGGCGTTCTCTTTTTGCCGGGTTAAAGTTAATTCTCCCGGTGACGTACGCTCTTGATTTATTCCGCTTTTCGATTCGCGCTCCTTCTCATAATCGCGGTCGTTTACAGAGCGTTGCGCATCGAGCAGCCGTGATAAAATTCTTTCCTGCTTTTGTATAATTTCATCAGAAAGCTTATCCGACTTCATATCGGTGATCACTTCCTGCATTTGTTTTAACGTCTCGTCAAGGTTCGTCGGAATTTTTTTCGACTGCCCGCTTTCTTTCGCTTCGCGGTTTAGTTCTTCCAACGATTTCTGTATCAATTGCTGCTGCTGAGCCAACCGCTGCAATTGCCCTTGCTGCTCGGGAGTTAACTGGCCGCTCATTCCCTGCTGCAACATTTGCGTCATATTATTCAAACTCATTTGCTGTCCGGACATTTGCTGGAGCTGCTGCATCAGCGACATCATTCCGCCGCCGCCTTGTCCCCCTTGCATCATTTGATCCATCATGTTTTTAATCATCAACGCGGCTTGATTAAGCGAGGTCATCGCTTCGGTTTGTGCCGCAGTGGTTTGCGTTTGATTTCTGTTTTGCAATCCTTCCATCGCGTTATTCATTTTATTTCTTGCGTTACCGAGCGCTTTTCCCATTTCGGGTGTTATGGCAAACGTCTTTTGCGCAAGCTGATTTATTTGACCAAGTACTTTCTCAAGATTGTTTTTAATTTCATCCTGATCCACGGCGCGTTTATTCATTTCCGAAGATTGAAAGTTCTGCTGATTCGCATTCTTCGCGTCTTCTTCATCCTGCGAAAGCGAAAGAATATTGTTCAGCGATTTCATTAATTGAGCAAATGTTTCCATTTGATTTTGCTGCTGCATCTGCTGTTGAAGCTGTTTCATTTTTTGTTTCATACGCTGCATGTTTTGAGAAAGCTTCATTTGCTTTTGCTTCGCGTTTTGTTTCTCCCCTTTTTGGATATCATCCGAAGCTTCATCCGAGAGTTCGTCGTTTTTCTGCGCGTCAAATTCTTCCTGAAGTTTTTGCAAATCTTCCCTCGGCATATCCTTCATATCGCTCATCAGTTTTTCCAACTGCTGCATCTCGTTTTTCATTTTTTGCAGTTCATCAGAAAGTTTCTGCTGCTGCTGTGCCGCATCATTTTTTTGATTTTTATCCTGCAAATCGGATTGCTCCGTTTTTTGCTGAAGGTCGTTCTGCTTTTGAGTAATCTCTTCCGTTCTTTTTACAATTTGATCCATCTTCTGCTCAATCTGAACGCGCTTCAAAAGATTTAATGTCCGCTCAATGCTTTTGCGGAACGTGTCCTCGTCAAACTGCATATTTTCGAGTGCCTGCTGAATCTGTTTTCTATCGAGCGATTGTAATTTTTGCTGAAGCTGCTGCAATGCTTTTTTCATTTCATCACTGGAAAATTCATCAAACATTTTTTGAAGTTCCATGTATTTGTCAAGCGTCTCCTTACTTAACAAATTATGCTTTTGCAGCTCGGTTTTATTTTCGGTAAAATCTTTTTTTATTTCGTCAACCTTGTTCTGCAGTTGCTCAAATTTATTGAGTGTCTGTTCAATCTTTTCTTTTTCCTCCCAGGAAATATTCTTTTTGTCCTGCTTTAATTCCTTGCTGACCTTATCCAATTCTTTTTTCAAATCATCCGCTTCTTTCAACGTTTTCTGCAAGTCATGTTGAACATCTTGCTGCTTCTTGTCGGTCTTCGCTAAAATTTCGTCAAGCGAAGGAAACCGAACGGTGTAGCTTGGAGACTTTGCTGCCTTGGGTCCGCTGATGTTATCATTATCAAAAACTTCAAGATAATATGTCAACACGTCTTCGGTTGCAAGAGAAAGAGGAGAAAGATTCCAGATATAATGAATTTCTTGTTCAATATTTTCTTTTGCTATCGGAAGCTCGATTGTATGAAAATTGCTTTCCGGCTTTTCGTACCGCGACGCGGAAAGGCGGTAATGTAATTCCAATTTCGAAAACCCAAAGTCGTCGGAAACAGAAAGCAATAACGGAAGCCGTTGGTCGTCGCCGAGATCAACATTTTTGTTCGGCTGCAAAACATTTATGAACGGGCTGGAATCATATTGAAGTTTAATGCCATAACTTACGGGAGAAACATTTTCGTTGCCGAATTCATCTTCAATTTTTATTTGATAATTCTTTTCTTGCTTTGCACTGAATGTAACAGACGCCGTTTCACCGGCAACTTTCATGTTTATTTTTGTTGAATCATTAAAATAGAGAAAAGCTTTTGCAAGATTTTTGGATGCTTGCAGATGCAGTGAGACGGAACTTCCAAACAGTGTAGAGATATTTCCGTTGTCTTGCATTTGCATACTTGCAAGTTTGCTGTACGCAGGCGGAATAACTTTAAGTGAAAAAGATTGAAGCACCGGTTTATCAACAACTTCAATGGCAAACTTTTCGCTTTCAACACCGTCCGCAGCGCAATAATAAAGGGTTTGATTGCGTACTCCGGCAAGGAGAAAAGAAAATGTTCCGGATGAATCTGCCAATAAATTTTCTACGGTATATTTTGCCTCCGTTTCGTTTTTGTAATACAAAGCTACGGAATGAGGCGGTTGAAAATTCCATGCCTGCCGCGGCTGAATTCTAATGGAAATTGAAACATCTTCCCCTTTTGTAATTTTCGCGTTTCCCGGCGTTACAATAAATTGAAATGGTTTCGGTGCGAGATATTCGTGTGAATAATCGAAAAATCTTTTAGCCGCTTCCGCGTATCCATTGAATACCAGTATGGGTACGATTGCCGCTAAGAGGCCGAGCACAACTAATTTCAACTGCTTTTGTGCGGCATCAAATTTTATCACCGCGGAGAAATCAAGCGGCTCAACTTTTTGCGCCATTGCTGCAAAAGCAGCCAACGTCAATTCGTTGGAGTACGTAATCCGCTCATCTTCTTTATACAATTGGAGAGCATTTAAGAGCTGATCTTTTACCGTAGGGAACAATTCACCAACATGTTCCGCTGCAATACTGAATCCATTTCTCTTAAAGGATGAATACTTTTTGCTCAAGGGAATGACGATGAAAAGAAGCAACACAAAAAGTGTTATTAAAATGAACGCAAAAAAGATTACAGTTCGAACAGAGGAAGAAAATCTGAAAAGGAGTTCTGATGTTACAACAACAAAAAATAAAAGTGAGAAGGATGAAATGAAAATCAAAAAACGGGATAAGCCGGAGGCAACCAGTGTACGTGTAGTAAACTGCTCTAACTTTTTTTCAATTCTATTATATTGCCCGGAATATTGTTTCATCGTTATTGTGTCGTAGCCCAAACAACCAGATTCGTTCCAAATTTGAGCGCTTCTTCTCTTGTTTTTTCAGTATCGTGATGCACTTCGGGATCAGCCCAACCATCGCTTGGATTTGATTCATACGTATAATAAACAGCTAACCGCTTTTCGATAAAGATTCCAAATCCTTGCGGCGGCTTGCCATTGTGTTCATGCGTTTTAGGCGGGCCGTAAGGGAAATCAAACACGCAGTGGTAAAGTCCATAAGAAAATGGGAGTTCAACCAGAGGATTATCCGGAAAAACTTTTTTTATTTCGCGATGGAAAGCGGCATCTAATCCATAATCGTCATCAACATACAAAAACCCGCCGTTCTCTAAATACAATCTCAGCCGTTTTACCTCTGATTCGGACAGCACAATATTTCCATGTCCCGTCAGGAATAAAAACGGATAAGAAAAAATTTCATCGGTATTAAGGTCGGCAAAAACATATTCGGGTTTCGTTTTAAGCGATGTATGTTCAGCGACATATCGGAGAAGATTTACTTCCGAAGACTGGTCGTTATACCAATCACCGCCGCCGGAATATTTCACTCTTGCAATACGGAATGCATCGGTTTGCCCAAATAAAATACCGCTGAAAATGATACTGATAAAGAAGAAAGCTTTTTTCATTTTTTAATTTTCGGTAAGCAAGATAGAGATACTTTTGTAGAAAAACTATAACAGAAAGAAGGGTGAAATGAACAAAAAAAAGAGAGTCTTCGCTACCGAAAACTCTCTTTCCCTTGGATTAAAAAATTATTTTATCAAAAGCATTTTGGTAGTTGAAATATTCAGTCCATAAACTAATCTAGCGAAATAAACTCCAGACGGCATTGACGAAGCATCCCACTTAACAGAATACTTACCGGCTGATTTTTGTTCATTTAGGAGGGTCGCTATTTCATTCCCAAGGACATTATAAATTTTTAGCGTTACCTTCCCACTCACTCCTTCAGGTATCGAATATGCTATGGTCGTTGTTGGATTAAACGGATTAGGATAATTTTGTGACAACGCAAATTTATATGGTGCTAATTCATTTCCATCTACTGATGTAATCTGAGTGATTTTATCTCCGTTTGTATTGCGATAAATAGCACCATCACACAGAAGCCACCCGGTAGCACCATTTGCAAAAACGATATCTCTCGCTTGTAGATTTGTTACTCCTTCAACCGCCTATTGATTCCATGTTTTCCCCGAGTCATTACTGAAATAAATACTGTTAATATTTGCGACCCAAACCTTAGCAGCGTCATTTTTTAGGGATTCAATATCAGTTCCCCAACCTCCTAAAGGTAAAGTAATAGACGTCCATGATTCACCGCCATTTGTTGTTCGATGAACCGTTGAGTTGGTTAAATTCCCATTTCGATCAAAAGTTGCCCCCAATGTAAGTCCCAATTTTTCATCATAAAACTTTAGTACATGTACTGATGAGGGAGTTTGAATTTTTTTCCATGTTTTACAGCCATCGGTAGTTTTATATATTGACTGAGGATTGAGACCGGATTCATAAAAATAACTAACATCGGAAGAAATAAAATCGAGCCTTCTCCATGTATCTCCCGAAAAATAACCAAGAACCGAATCGTTAATTGACATCCAATTCATTCCTCCGTCGTTGGTTTTTAGAAAGACAGGAATATTTGATGATTCCATTCCATCGCCCATCGCGATGCCATTTTGAGCATCAAACATTTTAATATAGTTTATGAACTTAGTTTGAGAGGTGTCACTAAATTGAAGCGTCCAATTTTGACCTCCGTCCGTAGTTCCAAAGATTTTCCCGTCTCCATCACCATACCAAATATGTGAATCATCTACCATCGACACATCCCAACCATTCCCCCATGTCGGCATCGATGATGGTGAAATATTTTGCCACGATTTACCGCCATCAATAGTACGAAGTAATCCTTTACTGCTCGCTACTACAGCGCAAGTGCTATCAATAGCATCAATGGCGTATCCTTTTAAAGCAGCATCCTGCATTTTGGGCAACCACTGGGAAAACAAAATACCTGGGAAAAGGAGTAGTATAAAAGACGAGACAAAAAGTAATTTTTTCATGTGACCTCCGAAAAAATAATACTTAAATAAAACACATTTACCAATCGGTAACGAAAATATTCTATTTAACCCCTAAAATCAAGTTCTTTTATTTTATCAGTAGCATCCCTTTTGTTTCCGCTTTGTTTCCAAATTTAAGAGTGTAATAATACACTCCGCTCGCATACCCACTTGCATTCCAGAACGTTTGATAATTCCCCGCTGATTTTTCTTCGTTTACAAGCGTTGCAACTTCTTTTCCTAGTACATCATATATTTTCAATATAACTCTCCCGGCAACTCCTTCAGGGATTGAATACGCTATAGTTGTAGTTGGATTAAACGGATTGGGATAATTTTGACTAAGAACAAATCCGGTTGGTTTGTCTTCCGGCTGCACATCGGAAGGGAGTCCGGTATAAAGAATGCGGAACGCATCTGCAACTACTCTTCCGTTTGCGATATCATTTACGGTAATGCTTATCGCGCCGGAGTTCATCAAGTTAACGGTTGAAAGATAGTTCCACTGTCCGCCGTCAATCTTTTGAGTTTTAACCACTTCAGTTTGCGTTCCGCCGCCATCAACAATAAATTTGGTATCGTATGCATTCGAGGGGTCTGCCTGCCACCAACCATACACATCGTACTTTCCGGAAGGTAGATTCTGCGATTGGAAGACCGCCGGTCCGGATTGATTTGCGCTTGTTGTTGTCAGATAATCATTTCCGAAAAACTCAACTCCATCCGTTTTAGGTGTCCAGAAAGAAACAATGTTTTTGTTATCAAGAATAAGATGCTTGGGATGAGAAATTTGAAGATATTCCATTATCGCATACATAAAATGCTCTCCGAGAAAGGCAAGATTCTCATTGGTAACAATTTTACCGGTAGAGTACCAATCGTACGGTGTTTCGTACGTAAGCGCAACCACTTTGTTTCCCCAATTATTCCATAGCCATCCTTCGGGAAAGGTGGAGGATAAATTTGAATAACTGTAATCTGATTGAGTGAAGTATGAATTTCCCGAAGTATTCAAATTAGAAAACAAATTTTCAGAGTGATAGTAAGAATCAGACGTGGATGAAGCTGTGTGAATCCAAAATGTACAGAACGGAGAGGCCTGTGAGTGTAAATTTTGAAATACCGAAAGGACTTTCGTGTTGTTAATTTCGGCCATTCGTTTCTTGAGAATTTTCACTTCCTGCGTAGTTGATGCTTCGGTTTTATTCCAATTTGACTCAACGTCCACACCGTCGTAATTTGTTCTGCTTCTGCCGTAATACACTCCATCGGGATTAGTAAACGGAATGCAATGAAACACCACATGTTCTCTGTAAAATTGAATTAAATCATTCTCCGCAAGAATGCTTTCAATAAATCCATCAAAATGCCATGAGCTTGGAGTTTCACTCGGATGTGTTCTTGCATGAACCCAAATATGATATTTCACCGAATCGGGTGTTGCGGGATCGGTTATTGTTATTTCTTCTATCGGAAGATTGCGTAACGTAAAACCGAGTGTGTCGACTTTTACGTAAGGCGATGTCATCCACTGTTTTATGCGCTCTTGGAGATAGGTTAATGTGTAAGGAATGTAGTAAGCGACGAAAACGGTGTCGCTTTCGTAAGTTTTTTGAAAAACATTAGTTTGCGGACTTTCAGTGTCGGTAAATCGCTGAAAAGTTTTATTATCGTAAGAATAAACTGCCCGCTTCACATCCGAATTAGAAACAGTGACGCTGATGAATTTATCTTTTACTCCGGAAATTCTAAAATAAAACCATCTTCCTCCGATATCTTCTTTTGTGGCGACTGTATAATGCATAGAATCGGTGGTAGCAACCGATTTCATATTACCGCTTTCAAAACTCGAGTAAAACCGGACTTGCGAAAGCGCAGCTCCATTACTAACGAGCAATAACAAGATGAACCGCATCAACATACGGAACTGAGAAAGATTAATTTTCATTACCGATTCTTTCCATATAAATGAACAACAACCGAAAAATAATGATTTTACCTGAAATGAGAGGTAACTATGAGGGAAGAAAAAAAGAGGCACAGCATTAACACCGTGCCTCTTAAAAATTAATACTTCAAACCGAAGCCGTACGGAAAGAGCGGATGATAATCTTTGTCGCCGACATTAATCGGAATTTGTTCCAATGTTTTCGGCCAGCTATGTCCAAGTTTTCCTTTGAAGTTATAGTCGCCGAAAAGAACATCTGCAATGCCTTCTCCTTCAGAACCGGGGAGCCATGCTGCAACAAAAGCTGTGGCATCTTTTAATTGAGGTTCGATTAACAGCGGTCTGCCCGAAAAGAGAATGACTGCATACGGTTTCCCCGATTTTTTCACATTATCAAGTACAGCAAGATCTTCTGCGGATAACGTTAGTCCCGGTTTCCCTTCGGAAAGATCAACACGGTCTCCCATAAATTCTGCGTAAGGCATTTCACCCACAACCACAAGCACCGCATCGGCATCGCCTATCTCCGAGCCATCTTTAGAATACGAGACAACACTGTTTTTTGAAACGGTATTTTTTATTCCCTCAAACAATGTTGTTCCGCCGGTAATAACGTTGCCGGGTTTTCCCTGCCAGTCGATTGTCCAGCCGCCGCATTGTAAACCAATATCATCCGCGCCTTTACCTGCTAATGCAAGATGGTTGATTTTTTTTGAAAGAGGGAAAAAGTGATTGTCATTTTTTAAGAGGACTAAAGACTGGCGTACGCATTCGCGCGCAACTTGACGATGTTCTTTAGAACCGAACGACGCCATTAAGCTTCTCTCTGTTAAAGGATTTTCAAAAATGTTCATTTCAAATTTTACACGGAGAATTCTTTTAACCGCGTCATCAACACGGCTCATCGGAACCTTGTTTTCATGTACAAGTTCTTTTAACAAATTGATGAAATCGATATAATTGTTTGCTTGTGTTGGCCCGTTGGGAATCATGATCATATCGAGTCCGGCATTAATTGACGTCTCGATATCCTTTTTATAATCCTTATCAAGCTGATCAATAGCCGCCCAATCGGAAACCAAAATTCCTTTGAATTTCAATTCACCTTTTAAGACATCGGTAAGGAGATATTTGTTGCCGTGCATTTTTTCGCCGTTCCACGAACTGTAAGAAACCATTATCGTTTTAGCTCCGGTTTTAACAGCGGCTTTATATCCAACCAAATGAATTTTACGAAAAGTTTTTTCATCCACTTCCGTGTTTCCTTGATCTTTGCCATTGGTCGTTCCGCCGTCTCCCATAAAATGTTTCGCGCAGGCAAGAATGGAAGTTTTACCAGAAAGATTTTTGCCCTGCAATCCTTTTACGGCAGCAGCGCCTAGTGAAACTGCTAATTCAGGATCTTCACCAAAACTTTCGTATGTTCTTCCCCATCGTTCATTACGAGCAACTGCAATACATGGCGCAAAAGCCCAATCCATGCCGGTCGCCGCAACTTCTTCCGCTGTAACTCTTGCAGCTTTTTCAACCAGCGCCGGATTTCGCGTTGCGCCCAATCCGATGTTGTGTGGAAAAACAACTGCGTTCATCACATTGTTGTGTCCGTGAACTGCGTCAACTCCGTATATAATGGGAATTTTCAATCTTGATGACAAAGCGTGATTTTGAAGCATATCGTAAAAATCAGCCCAGCCTTTTGCGGAGATGTCGTCAATCTCAGAATTTCCGCCGCAAAGAATCGACCCAAGCGAATATTTTTCTATGTCTTCATAATGCCCCTTCAACGCGTCAATATCAGCTTGAACCATCTGCCCTACTTTTTCATCAAGCGTCATCTGAGCAAGAAGCGCTTCAACTTTTTTGTTAACCGACATTTTTTTTGCAGGCTCTTTCACAGACTTTTCCACTTTGAACGCGGAAAGCAAAACTACAGTTGCTGTCAGCATAGTAAAGAATGCGACTGTTTTCATATTTACTCCTTAATATTTTTTACAAGAATTGAAATTAAAAGCGCTGGAGGTTCAAGCGATGAATATCTCCACCCGAGAAAGGTTACATAACGTCCCAGTGCTCAATACGGGCATCGTCCATTGTTTGCATTTTGACTTTATCAAGTTCATTCCAAATTAAGGCTGCGGCACCAAGTACGGCAGTGTTTCCGTTGTGCAATGCCGAAGGAAGAATTTTTACTTTGTTCTTAAAAATATTCAGCATGTTTTCTTCCATCGCTTTTTGCGTGGGAGCAAAAAGAATTTCTCCGGCTGACGCGAGTCCGCCAAAAAGAATTATTGCTTCCGGACTAGAAAACGCCACTGAATTTGCTAAAGCTTTTCCCAAAATTTCACCGGTGTACGAGAAAGCAGCCAACGCCATTTTATCACCGTTTACAGCCGCTTCATAAATCATCTTCGAAGTTACTTGTTCAAAAGCCAGTTCACGCAATTTGCTTGCGTCATTTGAATTACAAAGAAGTTCAAAAACCGTTCTTCTAATTCCGGTTGCCGAAGCATATGTTTCCAAACAACCTTTTCTACCGCACCCGCAAGTTCTTCCGTTTTCTACTACGATTACATGTCCAAGTTCCCCGGCAAAACCGTCATGCCCGTAAATTAAATCGCCGTTTGCGACAATACCGCTGCCAAGTCCCGTGCCCAGTGTAATTACGATAAAGTTTTTCATCCCTTTTGCGGCACCGAATTTCATTTCGCCAAGCGCCGCGGCGTTTGCATCGTTGGTTATTGCGGAAGGGATGTCATAATACTTTTTCACTATCGTTAGAACATCAACAACCTGCCAGTTTAAATTTGGGGGAAGTTCGACTTTACCGGTATAGTAATTGGCATTAGGGGCACCTATTCCGATGCCCACTAAATAATAATCCTTGGCGATTGTCTGATACAAAGCATCAACTTTGGGAAACAGCCGTTCAAAAAATTTGTCGGCAGATTCAGAGGCATTGGTTGGAAGGGAAGCCTCTGCCACGCACTTCCCATCTTTATCAACAAAACCGAAGACCGTATTGGTACCGCCAATATCAATACCAAGAGCAACACTGAGTTTAGGCATAATTATCGTTCTTCCTTCTTACTTAGCGTAGGATGGAACATGCCCTTTAAATCCGTAAAAGGCGATAAAGAGATAGCAAACAACAGGTAAAATAAATGCGTGATGAATTCCTATTGAATCGGCAATAACACCTTGCACAACCGGAATAATTGCTCCACCGACAATAGCCATACATAAAATTCCGCTTCCCTGACCTGTATGTTTTCCTAATCCGTCGATAGCAAGTGTGAAGATCGTTGGGAACATGATTGAGTTGAAAAGACCGATTGCAAGAATCGACCACATTGCAACTGATCCGGTAGTAAGCATCGTAATAATTACAAGCAGCGCCGCAACAAAAGCGTTAAATCCCAGAACAGTTCCCGGTTTAACAATACGTTGAACATACGAGCCGAGGAATCTTCCGATCATCGCACCGCCCCAATAAAATGAAACGAATTTTCCGGCATCGGCTTCTTTCAATCCGGCTACAAAATCTTGCCCTAAATAATTAACAAGAAAACTTCCGATGGAAACTTCCGCACCAACGTAAACGAAAATACCTATTGCGCCGAGCACCAAATGTTTATAGCCCCAAGCGCTCTTGTGAATACTGTCGTAGCTTGCACCGTTACCGTCGGAAGCAGAAATACTTTCCGCTTCAATTTTGGGAAGTTTGATAAAAGCAAAAATGGCTGCGAGAAGCAGCAACACGGCTGCCAAACCAAGGTACGGCACTTGAACAGCGGCGGCTTCGGCGGCTTTGTATAATTCTACGTCAGCGGTAGGCATGGTCTTCAACTCGCCTGCTGTTTTAACAACCATGGAAAGAATTAAGAGCGAACCGAAATAAGGAGCGATTGTAGTACCGAGTGAGTTAAAGGCTTGCGTTAAATTCAATCTTGAAGAAGCTGTTTCCGGTTTTCCCAAAATTGCTACGTAAGGATTTGCGGCAACTTGTAGAATGGTAATACCGGCAGCTAACACAAACAACGCAACTAAAAATAAAGGATAAGAACGGGCTCCGGCAGCGGGATAAAACATCAATGTTCCGATTCCGGCAGTGGTTAACCCGACAACAATTCCTCTTTGGTACCCAATCTTTTCAATAAATTTTCCGGAAGGAAGCGATACTACAAAGTAGGCGAAGAAGAAACAGAATTGAATTAACATAACTTGTGTATAATTCAAATCAAAGACTGCTTTCAGGTGAGGGATAAGAATATCATTTAAGCAGGTTAAAAATCCCCACATAAAAAAGAGTGAGGTTAGCGTGATTAAAGCAAAAGAATAATTTTGCCCGTCACCGGTAACTTTAGTGTTGGTACTTACTGGAGCAGATGCTGCCATAGGGTTCTCCTCGATGAATGATGATTATTTAAACTTTGTAACTTGGTAAATGGAGGTTTTCACCAAAACGTAATCCTTGATGGAACAAACTATATGCCTAAGAAAAAGTTTGTTTTTAGCCTAAAATCGAAACAAAATTAAGAAAAAAATGAAGCTTGGTTATCAAATTGATAAGCGTCACTTATCAAATTAATAAGCAAATTTTCTTTGGATTGATTCGCTATTACCAGGTTCTCTTTTTTCTGAATAAGAAAAAAACTACTACCGTTAACACAAACCCGGAAAGAATGAAAATCCAGTAGGGTGTTTCTTTCAATTTGAAAGGAGAATAGGAAACCGAAATGGTCTTCCCTTTCCCTATTTCGGCCAGCGTATATTTCCAGATAAGCTTTTTCTTTTGAACTTCCGTAGCGTTGTGGGTAACAATTTCGCCGGAGAAAATATAGGTGTAAGAGACATGATAACTTGAATCATTCAAGCCGAAGCCTGTTGCAATAGGAGGAATAAATTGTGAGAAGATTTTTTGCCCCGCAGCTCCGTCACGTAACGAAAAATGGTATTCGGCAAACGGTTTTACTTTGTTAAGTGAATCGATATTTGAAAAACTCACTTCTATTAATGCGTGCGCCGTGCTGTCCGTGGTATCGTTCGAAACGGTGATGTTGTTTATCGTAATGTGGGGAGAAGTAAAATCTGAACGAAGCGAATCCGCATTAAATATTCCGAGCGGGTCGTAAAACGTTTTACCGCCGGAGGTGTCGGCTTTAATCCAATAATGGATTTTCATATCACCGGAACCGTCGGGATTGAGGCTTACTTCCTGCTCATAATTAATACATCCACCCAACCAGAGAGATGCAATTAAAAAGAGGAAAAGATGTTTATATGAAAAGAGTAATCGTACCTGTCGCTTCATCAGAATCCTTGTAGAATTTCAGTCATCCAAAATTAGAGAATTTTTTGGTTTTTCGTTAGATTTAAGAGTAAAAAATTTTAAACAAGGTTTAGGAATGCCGACATACGATTATCTATGCACAGAATGCGATCATACATTTGAATACTTTCAATCCATGAACGATACCCCGATTTCCACCTGCCCGGAATGCGGCGGTAAAGTAAAACGGTTAATAGGTACGGGCGCCGGTCCTATTTTTAAAGGCTCCGGATTTTATCAAACCGATTATAAAAATAATTCTTCGTCTAAACCCCCTTCGCCGTCAAAAGATAGCAAGAAATCTTAGCCTTTCACCGCTTATTTAATTTTTTCAAGCGCTTCAACCAACTCTGCGTATGTTGTTGGTTTTGCGAGAATTGTATTCTTCGCATCAAGGAGAAACATTGTAGGTGTTGCGTAAATGTAATACAAATGTGACGCTTCCCCATCCCATCCTTTTAAATCGCAAAGATTCTCCCCCTTTATGTTGTTGCTTGCCACAAAGGTCTCCCAATCCTTTCGACTTGTATCAAGCGAAACCGCAACCACGTTGAATGAACCATTTTTCTGCAGTTGGATAAGCTGAGGGAACAATGATTTACAATGGGGACACCAGCTTGCGTAAAAAATGAGAAGCGTATTTCCACGATGACTTTTCGGAAGAACAAATGGTTTGCCGTTACTATCGGATGAATGAAATATTGGTGCAACAGCTCCCACCGGAAGTTTTTTCGTCTGATCAATCCGTAATGAAAGAGTTGAGCTCGTATTTTCACTTAAACATAAATCGTCTTTTACCACATAGGTAGAAATCACGTAATCAACGACATTTTCAAATCCGAATTTTCTAAATCCTTCAAGCAGATATTCTACAATATGCCGGTACACAAACAGGTTTACTTTTGCCCGGTTAAGAATTGAATCTATTCCTTTCATAAATTCTTTTTCAAGCAAATCTTTGGGAAGATTCGTATTCCGATAATACGTAAGATACTCGATAGTCTTGGTTGTGAAAAGATCGGAATAGATGAGTCCGGCATCGTTAAAATTAACGCTATCCAAAGCATGCTGTTTTAAGTCAAGCAGTTCCGCCTCTTTTGACGTCACACCGCTTTCATAAAGCGAAGCTGAACGAATATACCGTGCGGCAAAGCTCTTTGGATTTTCTTGAGCGGTATGAAAAACAAATTCCCTATATTCGTTTTGAGCAGTTTCAAGTTCTGTTTTTGCCGATTCGTAAAATTTCGAGTCGGGCGGATACCGGAGGAGTAAGAGATGAAGCAGTTCAGAATTGGTTTTGTAGGCTTTTGTGCGGGTAAGAAAATCGAAATATAATTTATTCCCCTCCGAAGCAAGAACAACAATGCTGTCTGTTATTGCCGAAGCCGTTGTTTTGATGAATACCGGTTTCCCGTCATAAATGAATTGGAGTATCTTATTATTCTCAAAACGAAGTTGATAAAAACCGAAATGAGGATTTTTGCCCGAGAATGAATATTCGAAAGTTTCTTTATCCTTAGAAGAGAGAGAATCAACCGGATTAGTCGTTTCTCCGGAAAGCGAACTAAGCCATGCGATGGAAGAGTTTATTCCTTTAACTTGAAACTTGAGAGGTTGCGCATAGTTCGCTCCCAAACAAAAGAGTACTATGAAAATAAAATACCGCGTTACCATTCTGGGTTTAACCGACAATGGTTATTGATTTTTCACGCACCGCACACTGAATCCATTGTTGTAAGCCCCTGCGCCAACATCAACCGTGTTGTCTCCGATGCGTAATCCCATGTAATAATAATCAGTGCCGGAATAGATGGTAGAACTCCAAAAGGTAGCGTGCTCGTGAATTGTAGAAAATGTTCCCGAGGTAAATCGGTATCCACCGAGAAGCGCTGAAAAACCGGTTGTATTTGTTCCCGCCCCTTCGCCAACAGCTCTTAAAGCCCGAGAATTATTATTTGCCACTACAACCAACGCTTGAAATTCCGATTTTGTCGGGATGTGCCAACCGGTTGGACAAATTCCCTGCACTAAGCCGGTATCCGCATAACCGATTGCTTCACGCCATTGGTAAAGTCCGCCGTACGTTGTACAATTTGCTGTGTCGTTATCGTAACAGTATTTTTCAATTGTTCCATTGTTCGTTTGATTATTACTGCCAAGTATCATACTTCCGATATTAATATTTTCTTGGAGCCAGCATTGATTTCCGATTTGTACCGTATGATATGTTTTTCCTCCATAGGTAACAGTGGGAATACCAACACACGTGGAAACACTTCCGACGAGAATGAGAGTAATATTTTGTCCGTAAGCAACTCCCTGTTCCATATACAGAGTAACGGAGTAATTCACATAGCCGTCTTTTTCGGCATAGAGCGTATAGCTGCCGCCCACAACATTTTTAATAATATAATTTCCATTGGTATCGGAATAAACTGTTGCAGTAGCGGGAGACGTATAAACCTTTACTCCTGAAAGAGGTAATTCATTTACATCGGTTATTTTTCCATTAACCGATGCGTAAGATGAAATAGAATCTGCGGTAGTAAAAGTCCAAAGGGATGAAAAGTCGGAAGCGCCGGCAGCGTTAACTGCCTGAACGTGCCAAAAATATTTTGTGAGTACAGAAAGTCCGCTCATTCTTAATGTTGACGCTTTTACATTCGCTTGAGTAAAAACTTTGCTCTTAAAAAGTGAATCAGAGGCTACTTCAACAGTATAACTTGAGGCACCTTGACTTGCGTACCACGAGAATAAACCCTGAACAGAGATTCCCGTGCTGTTGTTGGCAGGCACCACCTGAACCGGAACTGAGGGTGGTGTGGTAGGCTGATTGTTACCGTCTCCCGGCGAAGTTGGAGAACCGCTATCTTTTTTACATGAAATAAATGCAAAAAGTAAAAGAAGAGCTAAGATGTATATTTTTTTCATACTGTGCCTTTACAAACCGATTGAGGAATTCCCTCAAACTATATTATCAAATTGCTATAATTTTTCTTTAGACAAACTATCTCAATTTTCCGTTTAAATGATTACCGCCAAATGAGCTAAAAATCTCCGCCAAGTGAAAAATACCAAATTGGTGTGCTAAACGATTGAGCATTGTAAGCCCAGGCGCAATCCACTCTCAACAGAAAGTAGAACAAATAAAATCTCATTCCAAATCCCGTTCCCATCAATAAATCTTTGCTTATCGTCCTTCCTTGCACATCTTTGGAGAAAAGCTGAAGGCTGTGAGAATTATTCCATGCAGAGCCCGCATCAAAAAAGACCGAGCCGAGAATATTCCTGAACATGATGGGAAGAGCACCGGTAACTAAATAGCGGATAAAAGGAAAACGGAATTCAGCATTTAACAATCCGTACCGCGTTCCAATTTGCTGTGCGTAATTATATCCTCTCATCGGAAGTGCGGCTGTTAAAAACGCAAAGTCGGATGGAGAATTCAAGGGAATTTCACCTGTCGCAAATTGCCTGTTGATCCAATTTTCAATTCCACCAAGGAAGAAACGCTGCGGCGACTTTCCATTTGAGACGCCGCCTGATAAACGGAAGGCAAAAGAGTAATCAGTCCAAAATTTTGTATAGTTTCTGTAGTCACCAAGCATTGAGTAAAAACCATATTCTTTAGCGTGAAGCAGCGGATTTCCAAATACATCGAAACGGTATCTTGTTCCGTCAATGGGAGCTGTGTATCCGAACATCGTGTTATCGTGAACAAAACTTAACGCGGGAATTAAGAACGATGCTTTCCGGCTTTTTTCATACGGGTCATCCAAGTTCTCCGAAGAAACATTCAAGAAACTTAATCCGCCGTCTAAACGAAAGTACCGATTGAACGGATAACTCATCGAAAATGAGGCACCGTAATTTCTAAACCGGAACAAATTAATGTTGGGTCCTCTTTGTAAATAAACAAATCTCGCCGTATGAAATCCTTCAATACCGTAGTCAATTTGCTTCGGTAGGTAATAATATGCGAGTCCGTAGTCACTGTTTTTCAAATCAATCTGTAGACTCGTCTGTCCGATTAATCTGTGATTTCCAAGGACGTCACTAAACGAAATAACTGTTGTGCCGAGCAATCCGTACAGTGAACTGAATCCTGCGTTGGCATAAATAATATCGGGGGAGAACGTAACTTTATAGCGGTTTACTTTGTAATTGCCTTCAGCGTCAAGGTTTGCTTTCGGATTGAATTGCTCGTCATTTTTTGTCTGGGTAGAATCATACGAAAAGTAATCGGACTTTCCGAAAATATAATTACTGTAATCTTTTTTTGAAGAAGTTGAATCGATAAAAGTTCCGGTTGCAAGCGGCAGTGACGATTCGTGATTTTGCGTTGAATCTTTCTTAATCTCTGTTTCAGCGGTTTCAACAGTGTCTTTCTTTCCAAAAACGATTGATTCCATATATTTTGTTAATGGAAGAGATTTCTTATCAAGCGTTACTTCATAGGGATTATTCATTAAGAAAATATTATACGCAGACTGATACATTGCTGAAAACGCGAGCTTCTTGCCGTCTTTTGACAAAGTTGGTTGATACAATCCATTTAATGAATTTGTAATGGGAATGCCTGGAAGATCAACAACTGATTTTACGGAATCGCTTGCTTCGAGTACAATTTTTTTTCTGTAAATATTATTAATTCCGTTCATGTCGGAAACAAAAATAACCTCTTTGCCGTCAGCCGAAACAACAGGAGATGTCTCATCAGAATGAGGGAGATCAGTGAGTCGTTCCATTTTTTTATCGGCTACCGTTACCGCGTACAAATCGGTTTGTGAATAGTTATGATCGTACATAACAAAATTTGATGGTATCGAATTCGGATCGGTGAAACTGCCTCTATCGGAAGCGAAGTAAATGGTTTTTCCGTCAGGTGAAAACGAAGGATCGCTATCCGAAAAAATATCATTCGTAATATTTTCCAGTTTATCTTTTGCGATATCATAGGTGTAAATATCGGATTGCGATGACGATTGTCCCGCAAAAACAAGCGTGTTGTTATCCGGAGCCCAATTCACGGTACCGAGCGCGCTAAAGCGGAGCGGCAAGATAGAAACATCATCTTCAGCTACATCATAAACGTAGATAACATCGGAGCCATTCCGTTTTGCGGCAACCGCTATCTTTTTGCCGTCGGGAGACCAGCTTAACCCGGGAGTGAGAATGTTAAGTTCTTCAAAATCTGCTGAGCGGTTTCCTTTAATAATTCGTTCAACATTTTTTCCGTCGTTCGCGTCCATTACATAAATATCAAAATAAAAATCTCTGTTGGAGATAAAAGCAATTTTATCTCCTTGGGGAGAAATAGCCGGACTCGTATTATAGAATCCGCCGTCTTTCCTATGATCGGTCAGCCGTTTAGAAAATTCATCCGGGTCTTTGTACAAAGCCATGTCAGGCCAAAAGACTCTTTTAATATCTTTTTTCCAGCGCTCGTTCAGTTCATCAACATCAAGCCCGATGGCGGCTTTCAGCCCGGCTTCAAAATTTGATTTCCCTTTTATTTTGTTAACAAGCTCACCAATTTTTTCTTCGCCATATTTTTGCGCTATGTAATGGAAAACTGCCTGCCCGCCGCGGTAGGCAAAGTAACCGTCAAGATCTTTAATATCAGGAAGATATTCACTTGTTGCCGCGTCTCGAATGAACATATCGGTATTTGTGTCCCAGCCAAGCGAAAGATATTCGGCTAATCCTTCGTTGAACCAAAGAGGTAAACGAATTGAGATGTTGTTTGAAATAATATTTTGAATCGATCCGCCGTAAAACATATCATTCAACACCGCGTGTACAAGTTCGTGGTGAATAACATGTCTGAACATTTTATAATTTCCGGTAAACGGAAGAACCACACGGTTTTTGAACAATTCGGTAAAACCGCCGATCCCTTCGCTTAAATATTCATCGGTAACATTTGTTTCTTGAAAATCATTTTGCGAATTGTAGAGGATGAGCGTAATTCTGTTCTGAATTCTATAATTGACATGTTTTTCAATTGAAGTAAGCGCATCTTCCGAAGCGCGCGATGCGAACTCCGCAACCTTGCTTCCTTCCTGATTAAAATAAATGTCGAAGTGCGTGGTTTGGATATAGTACCACGTCATATCTTTAAATTGAACTTTATTCTGTCCGAATTGCCCGAACAGCATCTGCGCTGAAAAAATGAGTCCCAATAAAAAATAGCTACGTTGCTTCTTCATCTGCTTCTTTATTCTATAATAAGAAAATCGAGTTCCATACGTTCTTGATTAATGCGAATGAGTTTTACTTGCACTTTATCGCCCAACCTGAACATTTTTTTAGTTGCCTTTCCAATTAACGCATATTTTTTTTCATCATAAAGATAATAATCTCCCTCCAAATCGCGGACGTGTACCAACCCTTCCGCAAGGATATCGGTAATCTTCACGAATATTCCAAAATGTGTTACACCGGAAATGATGGCGTGAAAATCTTCGCCTACATGACTCTTCATTAATTCAATTTGTTTGAGTTTTACGGAGAGTCGTTCGGCATCAACTGCTTTTCGTTCGCATGCGGAAATGCTTTCGCAAACATCCGCAAGATACTCTTCCGAGTAAAGAATGGTTCTTCCGTCTTTATCATATTCAAACAGCAGGCGGTGAACCAAAAGATCGGCATAACGGCGGATTGGCGAGGTGAAATGTGAATAATACGGAAAACCGAGTCCGTAGTGCCCGATATTCTCCGATGCATAAACAGCTTTTGCCATTGAGCGAATAGCAATTTCATTGATGAGCAGTTCTTCTTCTTTGCCTTTGACTTCTTCAAGCAGTTGATTGATTGAGGCGGCTTTTGAAAGACTGTCCGCTGGATAATGATATCCGAATGATTTTAAAAATTTCGAGAGTTCGGAAATTTTATCTTTGTCGGGGCGGTCGTGAATACGGTAGATAAACGGTTTTCTTGCGGATGCTTTTTTCGCGAATCCGATATGTTTGGCGACAATTTTATTGGCAAGAAGCATAAATTCTTCAACCAGATTATTGCTTTGCTTTGTTTCGTAAAGGTAAGCGCGAATCGGATTGCCGTTTTCGTCCAGCTCAAATTTTATTTCGGAGGTAGAAAAATTAACGCTTCCTTCTTTAAATCTTTTTTTCCGGAGAGTAAGCGCCAATTTATTTAATTGAAGAATTTCTTCCGCGAAATCGCCGGCACCGGTTTCGATTATTGCCTGGGCTTCGGCGTAAGTAAATCTTCGTTTACTGTTGATGATTGTTTTCTTGATTTGATAATCTACAAGTTTTCCTCTTGTGGTTAATTCAGCAATCACCGAATAGGTCAATCTGTCTTCGTTCGGAACAAGTGAACACAAATTATTCGACAACCGCTCAGGAAGCATCGGAATTACTTTGCCGACAAGATAGACACTATTCCCCCGCTTTAACGCTTCTTTATCAAGCGAAGTTGCTTTGGTTACATAGTGACTTACATCAGCAATGTGAATACCAACAGATAAATTTCCGTTCTCAAGAGTTTCAACAGAAAGCGCGTCATCAAAATCTTTTGCGTCCGCGGGATCGATGGTAACCACAACTTTGTTCCGGTAATCAACACGCGAGGAAATTTCTTCCGCGGAAAACTCCGGAGAAAATTCTTCGGTCTCCCGTAAAACTTTTTCTGGAAAAGTTACCGGAAGATCAAATTCTTTTGCGATTGAGAGAAGCTCAACATCATTCTTACTTGTTTTGGCAAGGACTTCAAGCACCTGTCCTTCGGGATTTTGTTTAGGCGAATCCCAAACAATTTCACCAACGATAACTCGATCTCCAACTTTTGCATTATGAAGATGAGCGGGATTGATGTAGATATCGCGGTGCATCTCTTTCATTTCGGGATCAACAAAGTAGAGGGAGTCGGACTTTTGAAGCGTTCCTACAAATTCAGAAATCCTTCTTTCAACAATCCGTACAATCTCACCTTCAAGATTTTTCGACTTCTTTTTCTGTTCAGCGAAAAGGGCAACTTCAACAATATCACCATGGAATGCGGTGCCAAGACTTCTTGCAGCAATAAAAATATCGCGGCTTCCTTTCTTCTTGGGAAGAACAAATCCAAATCCGCGAGGATGCATTTGCAATTCACCCACGATAACTTTTTCATGTTCAACTTTTAATTTGTACCGTTTTCCCTGACGGGTAATAAGTTCTTCATCGGTAAGCTGATGCAGCATCGCTTTGAATGCTTCATACTGGTGGTCTCCGGCAATGCCAAGCATCTTAGCAAGTTCTTTTGCTTTTATTGCTTTGCCGGGATTTTTCTTAAAAAAGGAGAGCAGTTTGTTTTTCATTAAAACTCGAATTTATATTTAAGACCAAGTTCATTAATCATTTCTGTTGTAAAAGTATTTTCTGTTTCGGAAAGACGCCGTTCAACGCGAACCACAAAATTTTCAATCAGCGGATATTCTATAAGAATGTTTGCCGCGGATAAATCCTGGAAAATGTTCGTAGTGCCGCCGATGGTGTATTTAAACTTTTTGTACGATCCGCTTAAATTAAATTTTGTTGTTGTTCCGGCAGAGCGAAACTCCAGCGACTTAACGATATCACCAAGATAGGTGTTTAACAATCCTCCTACCAGCGAACCCGCAAGCGAAGTTGCCGTTCCCGAAAACATATCCGCCGCGTTCGTTTTATCCTGCGAGGTAATTTCGTTTTTGAATTTTCCGGAAATGATAAACCAAATTGCGTCGGATTTATCAAGCCCGACAGTCGGTTCGTCATTTGCTATTGCGGTTGTACCGCGGTAGACCGCCATGTTTGTTTCCGATTGCGCGAACGTTTTCGAAAGTTCGTTGAGCGCGCCAACCAGTTTTACTTTTACCGCAACTTCTTCTTCTTTACCGGTTCCGGCAGTAGAATCAGATTTGATATAATAATTTTTGTACATGCCAACGATGTTCAAGTACGGATTGGTTACATCGCTTTCAAATTTGATTGAACCGGTGGCGGTAAATGTTTTAATGAATTCAAGCGTTGAACCTTCGAGCAGCTTTAACTCCCCTTGCACATCCTGTTGTCCATTCACTCTTTTATACCGGACATTGCCATTCAGCACTGAAGTCAATTTTTGATTTGCCTCTTTTGCAAGAATGAATGTAATGGTAGCTTCATTTTGGATGCGCACGGAAATATCATAATCAAATTTGAAGAAATTTCCCGAACCGTTTTCATGCTCAAGTTTTTTGTTGATCTCGGACGCAATCATTCGTTGAATCTCTTTTTCGCGTGAAGTTTTCAGTGAATCTTCAGAGTAACGATAAATAAAATTCTCCAAGCTTGTAGAATACCCGGTTTGTGTCGGTGGGAACGTTAAGCTCGCATCTTTCACCAGTAAGGGGACTACGAGCGAAGAATAATCGTTCTTCATCGTGAAAACAATGTCGCCGTCTGTTGCAATAAATAAATTTCCATAAAGATTCGGACTCGCTGCCTTCGATTCGTCAGTCAACACTGTTAAATCACCGTTCACCGTAATATCGTTGGAAACAATTTTCAATCCTTTAAACGTAAGTTTTCCGCTTCCGCGCATTGTTCCTTTATTTTTAACATTGCCTGCATTGGCAACCGCTAGATTATCAAGCACCAAATTCTGATCATCAAAATGAAGTTGCAAAACTCCGGTATACTTTAAATTATTTGCTTCAACTTTAAATCCGCCATCATCAATTTTTAGAAATCCCTCCGGCGCAAGTTTTTCATAAGTGCCGTTTATTTTTACATCGGCGTTCAGCACACCGCTCAACTCATTTACAAATGGAAGCGCATCTCCAAACGTTGCCAAATCAAAATTTTTTGAATCAACGGTTAGATGCAGCGGTTTATCATTTGGCAGACGTTTTTCAACAGCGCCGAATGCTAAGTCAATAGGCAGCGAACCGTTCACCGCTAATTTAGTAATTAGACTGTCTCCTTTTTCCTTGCCAAAATTAATGCGGGCATTCAACTGCTGATTTTTATAGTCCAACTGAGCTTTCAAAGAACCAAAGGTATTTTTCTGGTAGGTGACTTTATCAACCAAGAGATTCAGATTCATTTCCGGTTTTTCAAAAGTACCCGATATGTGAGAAGTTAACGATATATCATTATCAATTATGTTGTTCGGACTCATACCAAAGAGATTGAAACTTAAATCGTATCCTTTAAACTTTGAGACTTCAATGGAGAGATCCTGCTTGCCTACCGTTGCAAGGGTACCGTTTGCCTTAATGAATGCGTCTCCCCGATACAGATTGATGTTTTTCAACGACAAAATTTTATCGGCGAAAGTTATTTGCATGTTGTCACGGTTGCGCAGTTCAAAGTCGTTGTATCTATACACCAACCGCTTCACCTCTGCCACAAAGTTTGGAGCGTCAAGTGCAGAAGTGAAAGAGATGGAACCGTTCATTGAATTTCCGATTGCGCAGCCGCCATCTACATCCAAAACATTTTTATCGATATTCAATTCCGCTTCAATATTTTTTACTTCAGCTGCTGCAAAGACTCTCTCGGAACTGAAAGTAAGATTTGTCTTTAAATGCTTTAAGCTAAAATCATTCAACGGGTGATGAATATGTAACTCCGCCTTACTGTTCGATACAATGTAGACATCTTCTCCAATATCCATCTTCATGTAAGAGAGCGACGTTGCATTGCTCAGCGAAAACGTACTGTTGTCGGAAGTTATTCTTCCATTCGTTTTCCCCTCAAGCTCAAGTTGAAACCGATCTGAGAAAACCGAAAGAAGCGAGAGATCCCTGCACACAATATTATAATCAATATCAAACGGTTGGTAACCACTCTCTTTCGATTCAAGTTTTTTTATGTCACGCGACGGGACAATCTTAGTTTTTGCCAGTAGAGAATCTTTTTTCAATCCGAGCGGATAGTAAGCATCAACTTTCTCTATGATGGACTTTGATAATCCGTTACTTTCATCAATTAATTGCGGAATAACTTTACTCAACTGAAATTTGCCACGAAACACTGCATCTGCAAATGTGGAATAGAGAGAGAGACTTTTTTCCGTTTCATCTTGTGTATCAATTGAAAAGACAATCCATGCTTCATTAATTTTTCTTTTCTTAAATGATGAATCATAAACTTTCCCGTTCAGCTTTGCGATAAGATTATCCGGATCAAAGCCTTTGCCGGAAACGCTGAAAGATGTATTCAAAGAAGAAGTAAGAAGCGAATCGTTTAGAAGTTTCCCAAGATTTATCTGATGTGCATCAAGCGAGCATTCGTATTCGGCAGCGGCTTCGCTGTTGATATTCAACATAGCGCCCATGGTTAATTTCTGGGAATCAGCCGCAGCGTTGCATGTGGCATTTAAAATTCCTTCTTTCATCTCACCCGAAAAATTAAAAGCCGACAAATAATTATTATCGATGAGTGAATGCGCTGCATCAACACTAAACTTTGTTTGCAGTGTTTTCCCATTTGTTCCGGCGCCTTCGGCAGAAAGTTTTGCGGTTAATCTAACCGGAAAGTGGACGAACGGTTGAACGTCCAAATTAAACGCGTTTAAATCTGTCTGATACTCCATGTCAGATTTTCTAAAATCAAATTTGACATTGCCTTGTAATAAACCATCTTTCATGCCGGCGGAAATCCGCGATGCAAAATTTTTAATGCCGCCGACGTATGTAAGTGTATCAATTTCCATCGGCGCTAAATTTTGGAACTGCGGCATCGGAAGCGTTGGTAGAAGCGCCAGGACATTCGGATACGTTACCGATGAATTGGTAATTGCGGCGTCAATCTTCAAGTCGGATGGGTTATCAAGATTCTGCAGCCGTCCGGTGCATTTCAAATTTGTCTGCAAATATTTTAAATTAATTTCTTCAACTCGCAAATCGTGCACCGTACCGTCGGCATTAATTGTTCCGTCAATATTTCCTTTCAGCATATCAACAGCCGGAACCATCGCGTAGAGATCTTCAAAACTGAACGGTTTTGTAATGAGGTTAGCAGTAACTTCAGCCCGCTTGAATTCTTCGTCCGAGAATGGAGCAAAGAGATTAAATCCTTTTAGCTGCGCGAGCAGTAAAATGTTTGACCGGGTTGTTTGCAGTTCAATACCAAGGGCGGAAAGTTCCGATTCGCTTATATAAAAATCGCCCGCAAATTTTTTGATATTGAAATTTGAAATATTGGTGCGGCAATAAAAATCATCAAGGTGGGCTTTAAATTCATTGCGGTCAATATTCGCTTCGGCATTAAGCGTTAGTCCGAGATCGCTTACGCGAAAGTCATTTAAATTGAGAATGTCATAATATTTTTTGCTCCCCTGTAATGCTTCATCTTGCAGTGTAAAATTTATTTGGGAGAGCGCTACTTCCGAAACTTTAATAAGAAAAGGAAACTCCGTTTTTGTGGTATCGGAAGGAGATGAAGGAAACGCTTTCGAAATATTGAGGACGCCCGCACTATCTTTTAGTAAAACGATTGACGCATCTTCAACTGCTACTTTCCGGACAAAAATCTTTTTTAAGAAAATTTGCAGCGGACTAATTTTCACTTCAACTTTTTTTACGGAAACAATTGTGTCGTTCTTGTAAAGGAGTTTTGCATCACGAACAATGAGCGAAGTGAATATTGTCCCATCAATTTTACCGATCTGAATCTTGCCGTAAATTTCATTATTAACAAGTTCAACAACTTTTTCACGAAGGTAATTACGAAATGTTGAAGTTTGAGTTATGCCCCCAACTATAAGAAGGATGAAAAATATGGAAACAAAAAAAATGACAAACCCGTTTACGGTTTTATGAAACCGACTCCGTTTCGGGATAATATCTTTAAGAGGGTTCTTCACTTTCCATATCTGTCAATGATGGTTTGGATAATATTAGTTGTTGATTGATTGGTAACAAAGGAAATGGTTTTCACTTCTCCGCCATTCGCCTCTACAATATCTCGACCAACGATTTTATCTATCGCCCAGTCAGCTCCTTTAACCAAAATATCCGGTAGTAACGCTGAAATAATTTCATGCGGAGTATCTTCATCAAAAAGCGTAACGTAATCAACCGCTTTTAAATTTGAAAGAATGAACGCACGCTCTTCTTCAGAAACAATCGGGCGCTTTTCTCCTTTTATTCTTTTGACAGAAGCGTCTGAGTTTAGACCAAGAATTAAAACATCTCCCGCTGCTTTCGCTTTGTTCAAATAATCAACATGCCCAGCATGAAGCACATCAAAACACCCGTTGGTAAAAATAACTTTTTTTCTTTCGGATTTTAAATGCGCCCGAACCGCTAAAATTTCTTCTCGAGAATAAAGCGCTTTCATCAGTATCCTTCGCCCACAGTCTGAAATAATTTGTCGAGTTCAATGGGAATAATTCCAACTTCTTCGCAGACTAATCCCCCCGCATAATTTGCGAGATAGGATGCTTCTAAAATATTCGCACCGGCTGCAAGCGCCATGGTCAACGTTGAAATCACGGTATCACCGGCGCCGGAAACATCGGCAACTTTTCTGGCTTTCGTGGGCATCCTGTATTCTTTTCCTTTTTCAAACACCGCAATTCCACCTTCGCCAAGCGTTAACAAAACGTATTTCGCATTCAACTTGGAGAGAAGTTTTTTTCCTGCTGCCGTAACATCGGCGTCAGTTTTTATTTGCATCCCTAAAATGTCTCCGGCTTCTTTTCTATTTGGCTTGAAGACGGTAACATTTTTGTAGGAGAAAAAATTATTAAACTTTGGATCGACGGTGATAAGAATATTGTGTTTATTCGCCAGCGAGATTATTTTCTGAATTAATTTTGGCGGCAGCATTCCTTTGTTGTAATCTTGAAGGATAATTCCGTGCAGAGATTTAAAATGGGATTCGAGGTACTCGAGAATTTTTTTCTGTGTCTCGGCAGAAATGTATTCTTTACTCTCTTTATCAATTCTCACCACATGCTGACTATCGGCAATAACCCTTGTCTTTGCTGTGGTCGGTCTGCTGTCATCAACTAAAATTCCGCTCGCGTCTATGCTTGCTTCGTCTAAAAGTGAAAGAAAAATTGAACCATAATTTTCTTTTCCGATGATGCCGACGGGAACCGGCACGCCAGAAAGTCTGGAAATGTTCAACGCGCAATTCGCGGCACCGCCAAAACGGTAAAATTCATTGTCAACTTCCACAACCGGAACTGGCGCTTCAGGAGAAATTCTTTTTACTTCGCCCCAAAAGTAACAGTCAAGCATCATATCGCCTATAACCGCTATTTTCTTGCCTTTAAAATTCTTTTTCAGTTTTTGTAAACGCGCTTGAGAAAGTGAAATCATACTGTTTTTCTATTGTTTTTAATGTGTAAAGATAAGGAGAAAAATGGTGTAGGGAAAGCAACCCTTTTATTCAGAATCCTAAGAAACACTTTGCTCATTTGCTTGACATTACCGGGAAAATTAGGTACGTTTCAGTCAGTAATAGAACCAGTTAGCATCATTTGGAGATGGAATGAAAAAATTTGGTTTGCTTCAATTTTTTGTAGTGGTGATTCTTTTTTGCACTTCGCTTCCTGAAGTCTTTCCCCGGACATCTGCTCATGTTAAAAACAAAACCATTCAAATAACTTTTAGCGTCAATTTAAAATTGCAACGATTGGCAGGCATCCTAAACCCTGCAACAGATTCTGTTTCCGTTAGAGGAACCTTTAACGATTGGCAGAATTCATGGATGCATCCATCAACCGATAGCTCAGATGTTTATACTACAACTATTGGTGTTGATGCCGCAGTTGGCGATACGATAGGTTTCAAATTTTTTATCCGCCCAACTACTTGGGAATACGACTATTATTATCCTCATTATTTAAATAGATACATTGCGGTTACACCGGAGATCTATGATTCCGGTTTTGTGGATTACTACGCTTCCACATTTAATAGGTGGGCCAACGTTTTGAATAGCGATTGTACTGTCTTGTTCATTTGCAATACAAACGGCGCTAAAATAAAAGGAATGCCCGAAGGCACACCGTTTAAAACACTTCATATCTTTGGGCACAACAGCCCGCTAAAGTGGCCGCAATCTACTTGGCCTAATAGTGATAGTACTTTGGGAATCCAAATGTACGATGACGGAACACATGGAGATAAAATTGCAGGCGATAAAATATTCTCAAATCAATTTACCTTTCAGAAATTTACATCAGCCGTTATTGAATATAAGTACAGCGCTAATTGGGGATTGCCCGAAAACGGCGGCTCCAACGACAACGACGATACTGATATGTACAGAATGATTTATGTGCTCAATGGGGTCTCGAATGACGCAGTAGATGATACGTTTGGAATAACCCGTTCGAAATATTTGACTGATGTAAACTCCTCTGAAACACCATTGCCGACTTCCTTTGCACTTGAACAAAACTATCCCAATCCGTTTAATCCGGAAACAGTAATCAGTTATCAGTTGGCGGCAAGCAGTTTTGTAACTTTAAAAGTTTATGATATTCTCGGGAATGAAATTGCATCGCTGGTGAATGAAGAACAGCCGGCAGGAACTCATCAGGTGAAATTCAGTGGTAAGAATAGAGACTTCAGCAGTGGAATCTACTTCTATCAACTTCGTGCGGGAGATTTTGTTCAAACCAAGAAGATGATTTTGTTGAAATGACATTGGGAAGAAAATAAAGACGATCATTAGACAAGAAGCGTATCGGTCCACAGCTTGAATCGTTCGAAATGCTTTAAGAGTTTATCGACATCTTTCTTCTGGTAAATATCACCGTAATACGAGATTTTATTTTTGTGGTCAATTAGCTTTTTAAATTGATCTAACGATTTACTTTTACTTGAAGAATTCGGAGTAACCGTTTTTAATAAATCAATCACTGCGTAATGGCTTTCACCGCTGCATTTTTTCCCTGCTAATTTGACGGTCACTGCGTCTGCCAAAGCAATGGCGGCGTGGATTATCAAAACACCTGAAGCATTAAAGTAGCCAAAGGCATAAGCAGATTCACAGCCTTGTGCAAAATCTTTTGCCACCTTGATAAAATCAAGATACTTCTCCACTCCAATCTTTTTAACCGGCTGCTTCATTTGAGCAACTCGTGAATGGAACTGCCGCAAAGGACAACTCCTTCTTTTACAATATCTTCTATTGGAGATAATTTTTTCTTTGCACGTTGCTTAAATTCTGCTGAGGTAATATAGAGTGGGGCAACCTGAACAGAAAATAGTTCTTTCAAATCATCTCTTAGTTTAGAGACTCTTTTTTCGATTTCGCCAAGGTTTTTGTCATAGATAATACACAAATCATAATCACTTTTAATTGTTTCTTCTTTACGAACGACGCTGCCGTAGAGAATAATGCTTCGTGCTAATTTCGACAAACTTTTTTTGATTGCTGAGGTAATTACCGGATGAAATTTCTTTTCCGCTTCAAAAACGATATGGATGATTTCTTTGGTAATATATTTTTGCCTATTGAGTGTAAACAAGTGATCTCGTCCGCCTGTTACACGGGTAACTATCCCTAATTCTTCAAGCGTAGTGAGCGCTTTTAACGCAGAACGATGAGTAAGGTTTGTCAGCCGTGCCGTTTCTCGTCCGGTTATTCCGAGAACTCTTTCGTGCAGCACTCGAAGCACTGAAATATTGCTCGGCGCGCTAAAAAGTTTTTCTAAAAAATTATGCACTAGCATCTGTTTTCACTTTTCTTATGGATACAAAAGTAACCATATGGGTACTATTGTATCCGAAAAATAATACGCAATGAAGAAAAAACCAAAAAAAATCAGTGGAGGAGGGTGGGGGCTTAGCCTTTGCTCTTATTTCGTTTTATCTTTTTTCTTTCCGTTCCAATAAGCAAGCGGGTTAGAGACTTTCACTTTTGTTAAACCCGAATTGGTACCAATCCACATAAACGTTCCGTCGAAGTAGAGCGTTAAAATGTCATTCGAAGCAAGATTAATGTCATCCGGATTTACTCTTGAAACTTTTCCGGTTGCGGTGTTTAGCAACGCAAGCCCTCTTCCGTATTCTTTTTTATTTTTTTTGTCGAACTGATAACTACCGATCCAAAGCGAGCTGCCCGTTTTCTCAAGCGCAAAAACGCCGTTTGCCGGAAGCCCGCTCCGTTTATCAATTCGTTCCCACAACGCACGGCGGTTAAATCTGAACAACCCACCCACATTAAATTCGGGATGATCCGGAGTAATAAATTCATCCGTTCCGAACCAGATATAATTTTTTTCAAACAGAATATCCGAGATTGAAATTGCATCGCCCACCCCGCGAAAAGCATTCCGTTCGTTGTTGTAAAAAATCAACTGCGATTTATCCTCAAGCTCCCGCGATTTATCATACCGGAACACTCCTCCTTCCGTGCCGAACCAAATATATCCGTACACATCTCCTTTAATAACTTTTATGTTATTCGTTTTAGGGTCTTTGTTCGTGGTCAAATCGAAATCGTCAAACTTTTGTTTTGCAACATCGAGTCTGGTGAGATCAATAAATCTTCCAATCCAAAGGATGTTTTCTTTTTCATCGTAGTAAAGGGAACGAATCCAGTTGCCGTATTCACCGCCGGCGGCAAATTTCCGTTTGCGCCATAATTTTCGCTTCCGGTCGAAAGTCATTAATCCGTCCGTACATCCTGCCCACACATAATCCTTGCTTGCGGCAATGCAGTAAAACAAATCTTCGGTGAGATTATTGTCTTTAGTCGAATAAGTGATCCATTTATTTTCATTGGGAAGATATTGGAGAATACCGCGTCCGTACGTGCTAAACCAGAGCGAGTTTCCGTCTGACGTAATGCCGTTAATTGTTGCTCCGTCAAAAAAAGATTCGTACTCAACTTGCGCCGAAACCGGACGCAAAAAAAACAAGAGCAGAATAATGATTAGCGGAAAACGTCTGGCCATCAACTTAATTAACATTGCTTGATGATGAGGAAAGAAGCGGACGGAAAATATCTTTTGCGGAAGTGTTGTTACTGAGCAAGTTCACTCTCGGCAAAAAAGGAAATTTTAAAATAGTTTTCAAAACCGCTCTTAAGGGATTCGATCAGAAAATCATAGTCGGTTGGTTTATTGAGAATTGTTTCAAGTTCAGTCGTTTTTTTCTCGAGGTCTTCTTTAATTTCAAACTTTTCCTGCTCGCTCACATGAAGATACTCTATCATCTTTCTATGATATTTACCGCAAAGAATGGAACCGTGCTGCAATATTTCCCTGCCGATTTTTCTTTGTGCACTGCCGACTAATTTTTTCCCTTCAAATTTTATTTCACTTTTTGCGGACGTTGCAAAACAGGCAAATCCTTTTCCCTCTTTATACAGCGACGGGAAATCCGCTTGTTGTGTTTCAAGTTCTGCTTCGGAGAGCCGTTCGTCATACAAAAATAATCCGTTGAGCAGAGCGTTGTTTATGTTGCGGTACCATTCAGAAGGGGTGTTGGTTTCATCAAGCGGAGCCACAACCGAGTATGTTAATTCTTTTGCGTGCAAGATAGCTCTGCCGCCGGTTGGACGTTTTACCACATCAATTGCATCCTGTTTTGCTTTTTCAAGATTGACAGCTTCGGGAGGTTGATTTGCACCGAGAGAAATGCAGTACGGTTTCCAGCGGTACAAACGGAAGAACGCTTCATCCTCTTTGCAGTTACGTGCAAGGTTCAGATCAAAATCCATATTATATCTTCCGGTATTATATCCGGAGTTTATAAAATGCCATTTCACTTTCCGATGAGTCCTCTTTTACTTGCATTTAAAAAAGTGAGCACTTCTTGAGCATGCGGTTCCGATCCAAATTCTTCGATGATTTTTTCCTTCGCCTGCGAAACGTTGAGTTGCGATTTATAAATATAGTGATAAACATTTTTCAGCATCATAATCTGCTCATTTGAAAATCCCCGTCTGCGCAGTCCAACCACATTTAAACCTTCATATTGCAAAGGCTCTTGGGCAGCAAGAATAAAAGGAGGTACATCCTGCGTTACACGAAATCCCCCGCCAATCATACAGTGTTTTCCTATTTTACAAAATTGATGTACGGGAGTTGTTCCGCCGATGATTGTCCAATCATCAACTGAAACATGTCCTGCAATCTGTACGCTGTTTGCGAGAATGCATTTATCGCCGATAATGCAATCGTGCGCAACGTGAGCATAGGCCATTAACAAAACATTGCTTCCGATTTTTGTTAACCGCGTTTCTTTTGTGCCGCGATGAATGGTAACAAATTCGTGAATAACCGTGTCGTCGCCAATTTCAGCAATCGATTCGTCGTTATCAAATTTCAAATCCTGCGGAATATGAGCGATAGATGCCGATTGATAAATCTTTACCCGTTTCCCAATTCTCGCTCCGTCATACACTACCGCGTGCGGACCGATATAGGTTCCATCACCAATAACAACGTCGTCTTTAATTATGGCATACGCATCAACGCGTACATTTTCACCAAGCTGGGCTTTTGAACTTACTAGTGCGGTCGGATGAACGTTGTTCATAGAGTTAGCTGTTTTTAGAATTTCCGTTTTTATCAACAATTGCCGCCATGAAATCCGCTTCGGCAACGAGTGTATCGTTCACAAAAGCTTTTCCGCTCATGGTAACCACTTTACTTTTTTTGTTTACTAGTTCAATTTCCAAAACAAGGGTATCACCGGGAACAACCGGTTTTCTGAATTTCGCATTGTTTATCTGCATAAACATGACAAGTTTCTCTTCGGGGTTGGGAAATGAGTTTAAGAGAAGAATGCCGCCTGTCTGCGCCATTGATTCGATAATCAGTACACCGGGCATAATCGGCTGCCCGGGAAAATGTCCCTGAAAAAATGGTTCATTTACCGTTACGGATTTTTCTCCGATAACTTTTTTATCCATATCAAGATGAGTGATTTTATCTACAAGAAGAAACGGATAGCGGTGCGGTAGAATTTTCATTATCGCATTGCTGTCGAAGACTATGCCTTCTTTTTTCACGTGCTGATATTTGCGGACAAGTTTTTTCTGCTGGTAAAGTTTGCGAACCATTTTTGCGAATTCAACGTTCGCTTTGTGTCCAGGCCGCGCGGCAAGTATTTGCGCTTTAATCGGTACACCGATAAGCGCTAAATCACCAATCATGTCAAGCAGTTTGTGGCGCACCGGTTCATTTCTAAAGTGAAGATGTTTGTTGTTCAAGATGCCGTTTTCACCGATGGTGACTTCGCTTTCAATTTCAAGTTTTTTGCGGAGTTGGTCAAGTTCCCCTTCTTCAACTTTTTTATCAACAATAACAACGGCGTTATCAATGTCTCCTCCCTTTATCAATCCAAGATTGGAGAGTTGTTCAACTTCGCTTAAAAAGCAGAAAGTTCTTGCGGGGGCAAACTCTGAAACAAATTCTTTTTCCAAATCAAATAAGCCTGTGTGCTGGCTGCCGAGCGCGGGATTTTGGTAATCAACCATCACCGTAATTCTGTAGCTGTCCAGCGGAAGCGCAACAATATCAACCTGCCGTTCTTCATCATGGAACATAACCGTTTCATCAATCATCAAATAATCTTTTGGCGCGTCCTGTTGTTCAAACCCTGCTTCGAGAAGTTTATTCACATACGGCATGGCGCTGCCGTCGCCAACCGGTGGTTCAATTCCGTCAAGTTCAATTATAATATTATCAATTTGAAGACCGACAACCGACGCAAGGACGTGTTCAACCGTGTGTACTTTTGCTTCGCCTATTCCCAACGTTGTTCCGCGGGAAATATCAACCACGTGATCAGCTAAAGCGGGTATTTCCGGATTGCCGCCGAGATCGGTACGCACGAACCGGATGCCATAATTTTCAGGCGCCGGTTTAAACGTCATTGTACATGTGGTGCCGGTGTGTAATCCGATTCCTGTTATAGAAACTTCAGTTTTTATGGTTCTCTGCTGCTCTAACATATGCCTCGAAAGTTTGTTTAAGTTTTCAAATTGCTCGCCTCAAAATACTAAAAAAGAGGAGAATGGAGAAAAGAAGGCCTTTGAAATTGATTGGTTTTCAGAACTGGCTTTATAGGAATATTCGACTTGCGCATCTCAACCAAAAAACTTAAGTTCTACCGAGGAATTGGGAGATATTATGAAAAAGATTTTTTTCTTTCTGTTTTTAAGTGTTTCACTTATTTACTTCGCGGGTTGTAGAGAAAAAATTGTAACCGTAGTGGTTGAAAATAATTCTAACACCGGGGGAGTACTCTTCAAAATTGATAAAGCAAATGCCCCTAAAAATATTGTTTTGGTTGAAGCAATTCTCTCAAGACAAGATGCCGATACAATCAAAGCTTCCCTTAATTTATTAAATGATATTTCAGCGGATATTTCACTCAGCAATGTTCAGGTTGGTTCGTGGTTTTTAACGGTTAACGCCTACGATAGTCTTAACACGGTTGTCTATACCGGCAGTACGGAGTTAAAAGTTCAAGATGGAATGATCACCCAAGTTAATCTAACGCTTATTCCAACAAGCACGGGTTTTGGAAGCATTTACATTTTCGTCAACTGGGGAACATCGCCTTCAACGGTTTGGAAAGATTATGAACGTAATCCAATTTTATCCTTTGCGAATTTTAGTACGCCCGAATCTTTACCAAGTCAGCAAAAAATAATGTATGATGAGGGGAAATTTAAAATGTGGTTTAATAATAATAGACTTGGTTATCCATCTAATACAGGTTATGC
>Ga0172368_10000437_pt1 | contig 59698 bp, 63 predicted proteins | sample Lak11m_FD_114540 | JGI IMG/M metagenome (GOLD analysis project Ga0172368, IMG submission 114540) | Freshwater microbial communities from Kabuno Bay, South-Kivu, Congo - kab_022012_11m | ecosystem: Environmental > Aquatic > Freshwater > Lake | place: Democratic Republic of the Congo: South-Kivu... | reverse complement strand
TATGCTCCAAGCTCCGCTAATTATTTGGTTTTCTGAACAGAAAAATGCTAAGAGTGAGACAATTGCCCGCAATTCATCTGACGGGCTGAAGCCCGCAGATTTCTTGCGGGATTATATTAAAAAAGAAATTCGGCAGGAAAATGTTCCTGCCAAAACTATTTTGCATAATGCCTTGGATTCAAAGCCTTCTTTTTACGGGTTTTATATTATACTCTGATTTCTTGGAAGATCTATAGTAAGCAAGCAGACCGACAAGTATAATCAGCACAACCAAATATCCTGCGCTGGACGATACGAATGAAAACATTCTGCCGGTTATGCCGGATAACCCGCCGGATTCAAGCAATTGCCTTTTTGATGCATTCAATGAATCTGAAGCCGCTTCATCAATAGAACACGGCTGCGTTATCATTGGAAGATCATCTATAGTGCCGCATTTATTCACATCAGAGCAGGTTCTTTTCTGAACGCCGCCATTGCATCCCTCCGACCATGCGTCACAAATCCATCGCTCTGTGCAAGGGCCTGTAGGTGTGTAAGCAACTGTAGTATTAGTTGTATTTGAGTTATTAATTGGCGTATATGAACCGCCGCCTCCGGAACTGCGATATTGAGGAGCCGGTACTGCTACAGCAATAGCAAGATTGAGTTCAGTGGATTTTCCGTTTGCAAAATATGTGTTTGCTCCTGTATCCACGCCATTTACAAAGAAATTTATGATGCTTCCTTCCCTGTTGTGGTCAAAATCGTCAACATAAAAAATGCCTGGCGCGTATCCGTATTTTCCGTTTGTGGTTGGTATGTTTTTAACTTCAACGCCATTTATTCTTGCCGAAACAATTGTTCCGTCAGGAGCGGGTGCGCCGTTTATACTCACAGTTCCAAATATCTGGTTTGGCAATCCGGGTGTTATAGCAGAAACAATGCCGCTAAATAACACAGTTGTCAAAACAGCAAAAAAGGCCATATTTTTTGTTTTCATAGATATCACGCGTTCTCTCTTAATGGGAGTAACAAATTACGTTTGTTTAAAAGGCTTTTAAAGCTTTGTTTTACGCTCAAAAAACACCCAAAACTGAATAAAAATAGATAAATTGAGGCTATTATATAGGAATAAAGAAATACACTAAAACCTAGTCAATAGTCGATAAGATAGCCCACAATTAAAGAAACCTACGCCTAAAACGATAATCCCAATAGACTTCAGAAAAGATTTACCTATAATAGTTCTTCTTCTTTGATGTTCCGGATTTCTTGTTCATAAAATAATATCCTGCAAGAGCAACAATCGTTAGGAATCCGATGATTGCGGTGCCGTTGCCTGATGCGAATGATAAAAATCTGCCGGTTATCCCGCCAAGCGTTGAACTGGATGATTCTGTATGTTGATCTGAGGCAGTTTGCGCTTCTTCGAGCGAGCAAGGCTGTGTTATCATAGGAAGATCGTCTATTGTTCCGCATTTATTCGCGTCCTTGCATGTTCGTTTCTGAAGACCGCCAGCACATGTCGACCATTCGCTGCAAGTCCAGTGTTCTGTGCACGGGCCGTTTGAAGGTGAATTGACCTGAGGAACATTATTTACTGCAGTATTCGTAGCCTGTGTGATTGTTGAAGAGCTACCACCTCCGCTTCCTCCACCGGATGGACTATTTGGCGGCGGCGTTGCTATTGTGGCTGCAAGATTAAGCTCTGTTGACTTGCCATTCACATAATAGGCGATTGAACCGCTATCAACACCATTAACAAAGAACTGTATTAGATTTCCTGCGCGATTGCTATTCGGATCTTCAACATAAAATATAGCGGGAGAATAACCATATTTTCCGCCTGATGTTGTGGTGGTGCTTACTGTAGCGCCGCCTATCCTTGCGACAACTGTCGTGCCGTCGGATGATGGCGCGCCATTCACACTCACGGTTCCGAAAAACTGATGCGGAACTCCAGGAGCTACTGCAAAAGCGGTGCTGCTAGACACAATTGTAAAAATGAATACAAAAAGAAATATTTTTTTAATTTCGATTTTCATATAACTCACAATCTCCTGATAGGGAATATATCACTAGATATGTTCTAATAAGTTTAATTAGTATGTGGTGCGGCCTAAAATACCCGTAAATAAAAAAATAATTGCCGGAGGTTTTTACACCTCCGGCGAAATAATTTTACAGGTTTTTGCGGCTAAGGAACTAATAATCCGCACTGCAATCTGTAGGCACTACGTATTCGCCTTCCTGGTTTGTATATACCCAGTATCCTGCACCCGGATCCATGTGTTTGTACTTGTTGTATGGTCCCCATTGGTTAGGATTGTATGGCTCCCAGTAGTTCCAGAGAGAGTTGAATACAACGTCTCCCATATCAGATGCCAGCGAATAAAGTTCGCAGTACGAGGTCTTTCCGTTTCCGTTCGGACCGGTGTATGACATCACAGTACCGTTTCCGTACATGTTGTCTGTTCCCCAGTAGCCTATCAAGTTCCAGCCTTTGACAATTGTCTTGCTTGCCGGCGTCTTTGCGGGGCTAAACAGATATCCATCGATGCTCAATGTTGTTATGTTGTATAACGCATCATCCGTTGTGTTATCTGTTGCAAGCACCCAGTAACCGTTTCCAGGCAACATACTGTTCAGGTTATCGTTGTTAATGCCGTCCGGAGTATAGATAGACCACTGTTTTGTCACCGCGTCATATGTCCAGACAGCTTTTATCTTATCTGCCTTTGGATCAAAGACCTTGTGCATCGAATCGTTCAGGAGTGTGAATGGCACAGAGATCAGGTTCCATTTCTTATTTATTACGATCTCGAATGTTTCTCCTTCCACCTTGAACTTTTCATCGTCAACAGGTCCCTTGTTTCCAAGCGCGTCTGTACAGTAGAACGCAAGGTTGTGCTCCGACTCTTCACCGAAGATTAATGTTACAGGATCTTGTCTTTTAAGATTGCAGTATCCGTCTGCTCCAACTTCTCCGTCAAGCTTATCACAGTATTTTCCTGTTAAATCGGATCCGTCGAAGTTCACATTAAACGATAGTGTCGAGTGGTCAACTGGATGCGGTCCTGTGTCATTGCAGTCCATAGTTATCGGCGTCATGGTTGTTACCTTCCAGCAGTCGATTGAATTGTTCTGGCCGTTCCAGCAGCGGTCTTTAAGGCCGTGATAATATATGGAATCAAGGCCGTTTGTTGTGCCGTCCCATCTTTCTGTGTTGCCGTTGCCCACTGTTTTGACTGGCGTAGGTCCTGTGTTGTCGACAAAGAGACATTGTCTATTCACGGTCTCGGTATTATCGACATTATCCACGCTGTAGTATTCTATCATATGGCAGGATTCTTCGGGGATGGTTATCTGTGACTCCAGTACGTTTCTTTTTCTGTGGAGCGCATCTATTCCATCTTCGCTCGGTGCATATCCTTCGCAAAGTGTCTGGTTTCTGCAGTATTCATCAGCTACAAGAGTTACTGTTGTGTATGTTGCATTTACTCCCGATGGATGCGGCTCAGGATCGTATGCGCTGAAGGTTATGTTTGTCAGTGAATTTATCCAGCGCGGGTAATCCTTGTGCTCAGCATTCTTCGGGTACTGCGGTCCTTCAAGATCCTTTGTTGTTCTTGGATCTGTAGTGTCCACAATGTAGGTTTCAACATCTCTTGCTGTGTTGCCCAAAGCATCTCTGCATACAATTCTCAGGTCATGTACTGATTCTTCAGGGAATTGGACGTCAAACGGTGCAGTTATATTAGTTTCTCCGTTATGTCCCTCTCCTTTTACTGTGTATGACCAGTCGCAGGTTACATTTCCAACCGGATGCGGCTGCGGGTCAATTGCCTCAACATGTATTGTTGTCGAGTCGCTGACATAACATCTTTCGCCTTCCGGCGGAAGTTCCTCATGACAGCCACCATCACTATCCGCACATACGCGTGTAGCTTCTAAGTCATCCGCGTGGTTTGGAGGTGGACAGTTGCCGTGTGAAGATCCGACTATTGTTTTTGTTATTACCGGAGGCACTGTTTCAACAGCAAAGTGTTCTAAATCTACTCTGTTGGTGTTGTCAAGGCCGTCTTTGCAGTAGTATTCGAGAGTGTGCATTGAATCTTCCTTGAAGTTAAATTTGGCCTCGCTGCGTTGTACACAGCAATAACCGTCATTCATTGTGCCTTCCAATGTAGTGCAGTAGTTCGTTGTCAGGTTAGATGATTCGTCATATGTGACGCGCAAACAAACCTGTTCGTTTCCTACTGGATGCGGCATCAGATCATCACAGGAAAGTGTGATTAGTGTATTCTTTGTTACATACCAATCCAATGCACTGCCTCCATTGTGATTTACAAAGATCCTCTCTGTCGCTATTGTACCGCCCAGAGCTCCGGACCTGAAAAGCACATCACAGGTTATATCTGTTGTGTTCTCAGCGTCTGCCGGAAGGGTTATTGTTTCGTTAAATGTTACAGTTGTGCTTCCCGGAACATCGTTGTATTGTCCTGGGTTAAATGCGAGGTTAAGGCCTTTTCCAGTACAGTCTGAAGCGTCAGGCACAACATCGGTCGTTCCTGTTACTGTTCCGATTGCGTTAAGAATCGCCGAAGTTATATTGCTTGCCGGAACATCTTTAAGGTGCACGCCTCCTGTTGCATTTGATATTCGCGTTGCCTGTCCTGAAGTTCCGCCTATTGTACAATAACTCGAATAATCGCTTCCTTCTGTGGGGTTTCCATCCAATCCGTCAGCAGCGCCTGTTGTTGTGCTTATTGCTACAACTGTGATACCTGCACTGACCAATTCGGATGTAACGCTTGCCTCGGTTATATTAGCGCCTTCGCCGGAAATTGCAGTGCATACTGGATCGTGGCCGGGTGAATCGCCGAACCATACAACAATCTTTGTTGCGTTGCTGCTGAATCCGGCAGCACTTTGAGCAATTTTATGCAATGCATAAAGCTGGCCCTCTGGAGTGTCGCTTCCTCCGCCGGCAGACATTGAATTGATAGCGGAAATCACATCGCTTTTAGTGCTTGTTATCGACTGGACGTTTTGGAATGCAAATGGGTCGTATGGGAAGTCCTTGTATTGGCCTGCTCCAAATCTTGCATCTACCGAACCAAGGATTGTGTTTATGTCTGTCTTGACATTTCCTATAACACCGCCCATGCTTCTGTTGTGTCAACAAGGAAGTATATTTCCGGAGAAGCTGCTGCCACATCGCCCGTGGTAACTTTCTTCTCAACCATATATGATTCTCCTGGCGCAAGTTTTATGTCCACCTTGTTAGGATCTACTGATCCGCTCCCTACTGGAATTGTGTCCTCAGACGCGCCGTCATGCGAAACGATGCCCGCAAACACGCTCGGAGTACCGACAGTCTTTGTTCCATTCGGTGCCTTATTATCAACAAATACGCACTGATTTTTAAGTGCTTCTTCGTGACCAAATTTGTCTATGCTCTTGAATTCTATAAGGTGGCATGAATCCTCGCCTACTGTAAACACTGCGACGTTTCCAGATGTTGAATTCCATCCTAATTCATCAACAGCTGCATAGTCATTGCATTTTGCAACGCACGCCTCATCAGATACATCCAAAAGCGTAGCCCTCCAGTAAATTCTGTCAACACCGACTTTATTGTCTGTTGCTGTGAATGTTATCGGTGTATCTGAAGTTATCCAGTGATAGGTGTCTCCTTTTTCTGTGCCTGCAAGGTTTCCTGCTGAAACAAATGGCAATCCATATTCTTTTGTTGTTTCCGGAGCTTTGCCGTCAACATAGAATGTTTCAGTGTCTTCCACGGTGTTGCCTAGCTGGTCGTGGCAGGTGACATACAAATCGTGCCTTGAATCTTCCTTGAATGTTATGTTTATGTTGTCTGTGAAGTGACCGCTTTCAACAATTTGGTATCCAGGGTCTATAATAAGCGACCCTAATCCAATATTGTCTGAGCCAAACCATCTGACTTGGTAAGAGCAGTCGCGCAATCCGACATTGCATCCGTGGCCTGTTGGATCCGGATCAGCAACTTTTACGCTGACATTGCCTTCATTCATCTTGACATAGCAGATGTCCTCGCTGTTTTTAGGTGGGCACTGTCCAATCCATTCAGAGCCTTCGACTCCAATCATTGTTTTGTTTATCTCAGGAGCAACTGAATCTACTCTGTATGTAGTTGTCTTGACATCGCTGACATGATCGACCTTATCAGTGCATCTGGCTTCAAGTGTGTGAACAGAGTCTTCGTTGAATATTATTGGCTCTGTGTAAGTCAACCAATTGCCCTCTGAATTGCTTTCCGGCCATTCGCCGTCAAGGCTCCATCGGTATTCTATTGACTTTACTCCTGATGGATGCGGTCCCATGTCCTCGCATGTAAGTGTTATCGGTGTTGAATGATCCATCACCCAGTAATCGCAACCCTCGCCCTCTAAGCAAGTTAATTGCGGCTTTCCGGTTTCTATAGAAACAACCGGTGCAGTATTGTCAACAAAAACACATTGCCTCTTTGTATTTTCTTTCCATCCGACATTGTCAACGCTGTAGTATTCTACTAAGTGACATGACTCATTCATTTGGAACGGTCCTGTGTATTGTGTGAAATTCTGCGGAGGAACTTCATAGGTTGTTGTGACGTTGTGCTTGGTTGTGACGTCATAAGTGTAGTTTATTTCAAGAACAGGGCGCTCGGATTTTGTATTGTATTCTCTTGAGGCATATTTTGTTTCATTATCATTGGATGGGGTATCTAAGAGACTCATATCATCTACTTGATCCTTTATCATCCAACCATAGTTGCTTGTTCCGCTAGCGAACAGTTGCACGTCGGACGTAACATCCCAAATTATAAATTGGCCATTGCTTGTACCTGTTGCTTTTGTGTCTGTAGCAGGAGTAGTGGCATTTGGCTCTGTGTTCCAGTTTACTGACTCATTCCAATTTCCTAAGACGCGCATAGCCGTATGGTTTCTTGATGGGTATGGCGCATCAGTCAAATAAAGCTTGAGTTTTGCAGAAGTTATTGTAGCCCCTGTAAAGTTCGGGATTAAGGAAGTATTGAATTTTATGAAAGCTCGCTTATCTTTATTGTTCCTAAATTTAACTAACAAATAGCTTCCACCACCATTGTTTGCATTTTTATCATTTTCATCCACATAAGAATCTGCGCTTGCGTTTAATTTTTTGCTGGCTGGCACGATAGTAACGTCTGTTTCTTCATGAGTTTCTGTTACATTATGCGCGTTTCCGCCCACTGCATCTGCGCAGGTCTTTTGATCATTGTAACAGTAAGAGTCATTTACAAGAGTAACTCTCTTGTATGTTGAATGCAATCCGGATGGATGCGGCTCTGGATCATAAGCGCTCAATAATATGTTTGTGTCTGTATTTATCCAGTGAGTTACTCCGGCAGCATCATTGTCTTCAGGAGTTTGTACTCCATCAAAAGTCTTGTTTGTTACTGGGGGTGTACAGTCAACTGTTGTTGGCGGATAATATCTGTGCCAGACTTCAGCTGTATCACGTGTTTCAACAGCCCAGCTGTAATTGCTTTCTGTTGTCATGGTTGCACTAAAAGTAAATATCTTGGATTCTCCGGCATTTATATAATTGGCAGGATTCGGAGTGAAATAGAAACAGTAAGGTACGATGGGATGAAGATCAACTAATGTCCAGCCGGACGGAGCTGGGCCGCAAACAAAATTTGTATGCGGCGGGAAATTGGTGGTGATATTGGCGTAGGGCCCGTCATATAAACGGACTTCGTTGACGGTATCCGGACCGTCATTTGTAACATTTACCGTAAACTCATTATTTGCGCCACAAAATGTCCATGCAGGATTGAGCATAATTTTTGAATCATGAACAAGCATGCCCATGTCTCCGGCAGAAGCTACAGAGCTTACACTAATCATCAATAGCGCGAGAATAATTATCATATTAGAACTAATCGCCAAAACTTTGGCTGTGGTCGTCCCATTGTCTCCGGACTTAATTGTGGATTTCATTTCATCAACTCCAAACTACGCAAATGAAAAAGATTCGAGCATAGCAGAAAAATGAATTTTTGAAAAAGTAAAAAAGCACGCACAGTGCCAGAAATTTTTGAAAGAAATATTTTTTTGAGCCATCAAGCATCACGGATGTAATCCTAATGTTTCATCCCCCCATGTTAATGGTTCAACAAATGCAGTTAATTTCTGTCACTCAAAAGTTTATATATCTTTCTACTAAAAAGTGAAATTTTAATTTCCTACGAAAAAGTAAAAAGTAATTGATGTCATTAAACAATCAAACATTTATAAACTCATTAACTGGTGAATTAAAAAAATTCGTCTTTTGACGAACTTTTATAAAAATAATTTTCAAAAAATAATTAACCCGTAAGAAAAAAGTTCTAGAAATATTAAAGAAACAAACCGTAAATCAATCCAAATATTTATTTTGCGTTTGGATATAATCCTCACGTGTTGCCGTAATTCACCCAAAAGGAAATCATGCTGAACAAAGTTCAGCAAGCTTTTGGGCGCAACCCAAAATCATTTCGAGCAGAGCCCGAAAAGCTTTTTAGACGTTGTCTAAAAAAGATAGAAATTGCCGCAGTCAATTTCTTTATTTTCCCATCGGCGACATCTTCCTTAATTTCGCAACAATACCCGGCAAGACTTTCAGAATATAATCAACATCTTTTTCTGTATTGCTCCCCCCTAAACTAAAACGTACGGATCCGTGGGCCTCTTCATGCTTCTGGCCGAGCGAAAGAAGGACATGCGAAGGCTCAAGGGATTTTGACGAGCATGCAGAGCCGGTTGATGCAGCAATTCCTTTCAGGTCAAGATTAAGTATTATTGATTCGCCCTCGATAAATGCAAACCCGATATTTGCATTGTTGGGCAGGCGATTTGTCGGATGGCCGTTGAGCCATGTATTTTCTATCTGCAAGCATCCTTTGATGAGCTTGTCGCGCAATGCAGACATTTTTTTCGCGCCCGTGTCCATTCGCGCCATCCCGATTTCGACAGCTTTTGCAAATCCGACAATTCCCGGAATATTTTCAGTGCTTGAGCGCAGCCCTTTTTCGTGCCCTCCGCCGTGAAGAAGAGGCTCGATTTTTATGCCGCGTTTTTTGTAAAACGCACCCACGCCTTTCGGGCCGTATATCTTGTGCGCATTGATTGTGACCAAATCCAAATTATCGACTTTGACATCAAGGGGAATTTTCGTAAAGCTCTGGCAGGCATCAGTATGAAAATAAACTCCTTTCTCGCGGCAGATTTTTCCGATTTCGCGTATCGGCTCGATTGTTCCGATTTCATTGTTCGCATGCATCACAGAAACCAGAATCGTGTCGCTTCGTATTGCGCGCCTCACATCTTCGGGACTGACCAAACCAAATTTATCAACAGGAAGATAAGTCACGGAAAACCCCTGCGACTCAAGCCATTGCGATGCATGAAGAACGCAGTCATGTTCTATTTTTGTAGTTATGATGTGCTTTCCTTTATTTCGATTTGCAAATGCGATTCCTTTGAGTATTGTGTTATTGGACTCTGTGCCGCTTGATGTGAAATAAATTTCGTCATCTTCCGCATTCAAGGCTTTTGCTATTGTTTTTCGCGAGTCTGTGAGAGCTTGCGCTGCCTCCTGCCCGAACTGGTGCAGGCTTGAAGCGTTGCCGAATTTTTTTGAGAAGTACGGCATCATCGCTTTGAGAACTTCCGGGTCAACAGGAGTTGTTGCGGCGTGGTCCATGTAAATGCGTGGCATAAAGTATCACGATATAATTTATAACGATGTTATAAGTTTATATATCTGCTGAAATCCTCAACGGACATACCTAGGTCTACCGCAGCTTTTTTATACCACCCGTCAAGTTCAAAACTACTCAGCCGATTCATTGCAACAGTTACGAGAAAATCATGGTTCTTCTCGATAGCTTTGAAGCGGTTTGATTCGAAAACATTTAGGGTATCTTCAGGAACGACTAAAGAACCGTTTATAGCAAATGGATAAAACTTGTTTCCGCGTTCATCCGACGCCAAAAAACGGATATTCATTTTTAAACGATTGTTCCTGTACCCCGTAGAAATAATTGCCTGTTCAATAACCCCGTTTGTTTTTATGATTTGCGGCGGGTATGGACTGCTGTCTAAGTTAGCACCGCTTATGACTATGCAATCAGAAGACATCTCTATTACGCCGTCGATTATTAGATCAACCCGCCCTTGGGAAATATCTTGAAGATACTTTTCTTTCAGATTCTCTTCATTCCGGGTCATCGGAATGCTTTTATAATTCATGTTTCCCTCATACAGCAAAGCCATAAAATCTGCGAGAATTTTATTATCCCTGGGTATCACACGCGTGGTTCGACCATTTTCTGCCATACAATTACTTATGATATAGTTCATCATCAACACACTTTAAACTGTTACAACACGATATTTAAAAATACTATCGACATCAGTAAAAAAAAGCATTTTTATACTTGCTCACCCGAATAATCGCATGCAAAGTAAAGAACAGATTTATATCCTTGATTCAAACGTATTTTTGCACGGCGCCGAGTCCATCTTCGCCGACAAGCCCTGCGTCACGGTATACGGCGTTGTCGAGGAAATGAAATCAACTCGCGCAGCTCTGGAAATCGACAGGTTCATGCTCTCAGGGCTCCAGATACTTGAGCCGTCAAAAGAAAGTGCTGATGAAGTTTTGGGCGCGCAGAAAAAAACGCAGGACAAGACATCAAAAACTGACATGATGCTGGTCGCACTCGCGCTTGACTTCAAGAAAAAAAATAAGGACTATATTATAATAACTGATGATTACGGCGTGCAGAATCTTGCAAAAGTCATGAAACTGAATTATTCCGGCCTGAGCCAGGACGGCATAAAAAAGCCGATTGCATGGTCCGGAAAATGCACTGCATGCGGGCATAAGACAAACGAAAAAATCTGCCCTGATTGCGGAAGCAAAGTTAAGTTTCATGCAAATAGAATATAATATATAAAATAACAAGAAAACAGAAAATGCAAAAATCATAATAAAACAATTTTAATTATAACCCGGGCCTGTGGTCTAACGGTATGACGCCGCCATGGCATGGCGGAGGCTCCGCGTTCGATTCGCGGCAGGTCCATTTTTTGTTTGCCACACTATTTGCATTGCAAACAAAAAAGCCAAGAGCGACGCGGTTCATGGCTCATAAGGCGTCGCGAATGGATTTCCGACCATTCACCTATTGCTTTGGGTCGGAATGCTTGTTGCAACTACATCATGATTTTTGCCAATCGTGTAATGCATTGGGCAAAATCCCGTACAATTAAGAAAATATCTTCGCGGTGCAATTTTCATTAATCCTGTCCTTCACAAGCAGGATAGTGCATGGAGCCTCGCTCATTTTCTGGAAAAGCATATCGTGGCCCACGCACAGGCCGAGAATTATATTCAAATCAGTATGCGCGCCATTTAAAACATCTGCCTGGCAAAGCGGGTTGCAGCTCACTTCTTTTCTGCCGTCAATCGTATTCACTGTGCCGATTTCTTTTTTGTCAATGCCGTTGATTTTGCAGCAGACAGACTCGACCTCGAAATCGCCTTTCAATTTTTCGGACAGAATGCCTGCTTCCCTTTTCGCCGAAATGCAGAAGACAATACCGATTTTTTTGTAATTCATTTTCTTTGAGAAAAGGACTATTTCCTCAAGCCGGTTCAATTTTCCGTGCGCTTCGCGGATGACTTCTGCAGAAGATTTTATCATACGGGAATATTTGCCGGAATAAAGATCTTTGTATTTTGCCGAATTACCGATACAGTCTTTCCCGATATTGCATTCTTTTGTCGGGCAGTTTGCGCATTTCATATTCATTAAATGGCACGGGGTGTTTATTAAACTATTTTTGCGCACAGCCAAAGATATTTAAATTTTGAAACGGGTTTAGCTTTATGCGAGACCCTGCAGATTATAAAGGAACATATGGCGCACGATTCCTGCAATGGAACGCTGCTCTCAATGCATTAATTGAAGGTGCGGGTTTTAAAGAAACGGAATATAAAGAATGGCATAACATAAAAGAGTATTTTCTTGCAGAAAGAAAATTTGCAGAAGAAATAAATTCGCAGATAACTAATTATGGTAAAAAAGAGACGCTTAGAGTTGTTTCTTTTTTGATCGATCTTCTAAATAATGAACTCGAAGAAAAAGACATGTCGAATAAAGGTTTAACAGAAGAACAGAAAAATTTCTTATTAAGCATCAATACACCCAACCGAAAAAACATAGCTAACGATGCTCGCAATAAATTAGAAAAAGCATACTGCAAATGCGACTGGCAATGCATGTAACGGCTAAGCCAATCCCAAAACAGCCCGAAGCTCTTCTTCATTCACCGTCTTCTGAATGTCAACCCTTAACTTTCTCGTTCCCGGCGCGCCAACTGTAAACCACGTTGCCTGCGCCTTGATTTCTGCAAATCCCTGCTTCAGGGAATATTTTTTGTAGCATTGCAAAAAGCGCGAAAACGCCGACAATCTTTCTTCAAGCGAATGTTCCTTCGGATATTCCTTGCCTTCAATCGCAAGTTTCGCATCGCTGAAAACAAAGGGATTTCCCATCGCCCCGCGGCCAATCATAACTCCGTCGCACCCTGTTTCCTGAAATGCGCGCATCGCATCAGCAGCAGAAAACACATCGCCGTTTGCGATAATCGGAATGTTTGCGGCTTCTTTTACTTTCTTAAACATTCCCCAGTCCGCCTTGTCAAGATAATTATGAATGACAAATCGCGCATGAACCGCGATGGCGTCAACGCCGACATTCTCGCAAACCTTCAGGATTTCAAAAATCTCAGGCTCCTTGCGGTTCATTCCAAGGCGCACTTTTACAGTCAACGGTATTTTGACAAACTCGCGCATTTTCGACAAAATTTTGCCGAGCTCTTCAGGATGCCCTGAAAGCCAGCCACCCCATTTTCGCGCGATATAATGCCTCTTCGAGCAGCCGGCATTAAAATCAATGACATCGACCTTGTTTTCCAGCGCATCTGCAATCGAGCGGATGTTTTCCGGGTTGTTCCCCACGATTTGCGCGCCCACCGGCCTTTCTTCTTTAATAAAGTCATCAAACTGTTCGCGGTCCATGCGAAATTTTCCTGCTTCAAGCATCTCGGAATAACAGAGCCCTGCGCCGAATTCTTTGCAAAGAAGGCGGTAAGGCGCTCGAGACACATCGCACATCGGGGCAAGAATCAGAGGCGTAGCTATGCGAAGTTTTCCGATTTTTAGGGATTTTATTTTCATATATGCGCCTTTTCAATTAAGAGCAGGAAAAAGATTTAAAAAGATGAATATTTATTGATTGGTTATGACAGTAATAAAACGAGGGCTGAATACAGAAAACAAAAAGAATGTTTATTTAATCAACCCGGGAAATATTGAACAAATATGGGTCGGAAATTCTTATAATCCGGAAGCCTTAAAAGCGCATAATGCTAAATACGTCGGTGAAATAGAATGCACATCCTGCCTAAGAAATTTGCTTGATGGGCGAATGACTCCTTTGACCATAGAAGAAATTGAAACTGAAATTAATGAGATAAAAAAATATTCGAAAAGCGCTAAGGCAATTATAGAAACAGAGGGATATTACAGAGCACATGGTGAAGATGCAACAATAGAATACAACGAAGAATTAAAAATCATCAAAGATGCCGAAAAATACGCCTCCGAATTTGAAGAACTTCTGAGTAAAATAACATCTACAAAACAAAAAACATATCAACCTATTCGAATGTGGGTGGGTAGCACATAATCTCGAAACGCTTCTTAAATTATTCTATCGGCAATTCATAGCAGTTATCTTTTTAAACATACACCGACGAATATTCTTATCAAAATAAATATAAGAGTTGATTCATATCGAAAAAGAAAAGCGCCGACTGACCGCATACAAAACAAGGATAAAAGACGTTGTCGAAGGGAAATTCGTTTCTCTCGGCGGATTCAACCCAAGCTACGCCCTGACACACTACGGCCTGCGGCTCTCGCGCATCCACATTCTTGCAACAGTGATAAACACATATATAACAGAGGACAAAAAATACGCTTTCATAGTTATTGACGACGGCACAGGCATCATACGCTCAAAGGCTTTCCAGGACACGGCTCCGCTTGCAAATGTCAAAGTCGGCGACATCGTGGACTTTATCGGAAAAGTCAGGGAGTACAACGACGAGCGATACCTTGTTCCCGAAGTTGTTGCGCCGGTGAATGATCCGAATTTCGAGTCAATGCGAAAGCTTGAGATAATGCTCTTTTTGAGACGCTGGGCTGCAAAACGAAAATTAGTTCTTGAAAACAAAAACCTTCCGATTGAAGAGCTGAAAAAAGAGATGCTTGAAAAGCACAAAATCGACGAAAACGATGTCGAAGGGATTCTTGAAGCCGAGGAAAGCGCAAAAAGCGAGGGAACCGTTGAAGCTGCGGCAATCGACAACAAATCCGGCCGCGAGATTGTGCTTAAAGTCATCGGCGAGCTTGACAAAGGCGACGGAGTTTCATACACCGCAATAATAGAAAAAGCGAACCTTCCTGAAAATGTCACAGAAAGCGCGATGAACGAACTTCTTGAAGAAGGATCGTGTTATGAGCCGAAGCCGGGGATTATTAAGATTTTGTAATAGTCTGGTGAAATGATGAAAATACCCATAAATATATTTTTAGTTTTAGGCGTAATATTTACAGTGGGATTGATATTCACAGTTCCATTTTCTGCGTTTTGGTTAATATCATTAATTCTACTAGGAACTGTTATGCTTATTGGGGGGATTCACTACTATACTCAGATTCTAGAAGAAACAAATCCCGAAATGGCACATCTGTTTCTTCCCCAAATTTTGATTTCTATAGGTTTCTTCATAATCTTGTTTGTCGCTAATTCAGTAAATGAAATAAAAATATTTCTAGAACCGATGAGTTACTTTGAAATGGGGTCTTATTCACTACTTATAACCGGAATTATTGAATCATCTTCAAAAGAAGGATATCTGAAGAAGATATTTTTTCTAACTTTATTCTCTGCAGCCATATTCTTTTTCATAGGATTAATATCGTATACAGATAAGATACTTGATGCTAAATTAGGTTGGTTTAAATATATTGAAGGAACTGGTTTTTTCTTAGGCGGATACAACCTCCTCGTTTCCGTAGGTGTTTTGCTAGATAACTTAATCAAGAAGTAGGTATAAAACCATCGACAAAGGTAGAAAATCCATAACTAGCAGTTTAAAAGATATTTAAATCAGGAAAGGCAAGTAGTTATGTGATTTTATGGAAAGCGCATTATCAAGAAAAATCAGACCGGCCATTAATGTAAAACAGCTGAATAGCATGAAGAAAGACATACTATTTTTAAAACAAAAAATACGCGCTATGGAAGAAGAAATAGATGCTGTAAGCGACGATATTCACGAAGTAAGGCCGGAATATGTTGAAAAGATCAAAAAAATTCTTGCAGAAGGAAAATTTCATAACTATAACAATGTGCAGGAGCTAAGAAAAGACATCGAAACAAACTAATTCTTTGAGCGGATTTTATGGAATATAAAGTAATAATAGAAGACAAGCTCCGCGACATTCTTAAAAAGCTTTTCAAAAGAGATAAAAAATGCTATGAAATTTGCATGAATAAAATTGATGAAATCGTAAAAAATCCGGAGCACTATAAGCCATTGCGCTACGATATGAAAAATATAAGGCGCGTTCACATAATGAAATCATTTGTTCTTTTATTTGAAGTCAGAAATGATTCTGTAGTTTTTATCGATTTCGACAATCACGACAGCGCTTACCGAAGATGATAAATTATCAGCATTAGCCGGAATTCCTATACCCTCCGACATCCTTTTTCTTCGGCACATACACGCCTATCGAACTGGAAGGCTCGGAATAAACGCTAATGCTCTCGCCTTTTTGGACATATTCTCCTGCGCTTATTTTCAGTGTATTGTACGGGTTTGAAGAAGAAACTGAAAACGTCCTTTTTGTATCGGCGCCTCCGGCATCAGACGGCGCGAATCTGACCGTCAGCAAAACATCGGGGCTTAATCCGAAAAACTGGTCGTTTGAGAATTTCGATTTCAATGCAAGCGACCACTGGACATTTGCTTTTGACAAATCGCAGCCTGAAAAGTCAGTTCCTGAAATATCGCACCAGCTCAGGTTCGCTTCTTTCAGGTTCGCCGCTTCCATTATTGCACCGCTTATGCGCGACCAGTATAAATTCGCTTTCGACAGATTTGCATTCCGCAAAATCGTGCTGTCAAATGCACAGGAAGTAAGCTCGGCACCTGATAAATCCGCGCCTGTCAAATCAGTGTGCCCGAAAGAAGAATAGTGCAGGTTTGCTTTTCGCAGAATAATTCCGACAAGTTTCTGCCCTGAAAAGTCAGAATTCGGCGCGCAAATGCCGGAAAAATCACGCACCCCGTGCGAATATTCTTTTAATATCTCTGCCGCAGTCATTTTTCGTCCTGAAAATAATGGCGAAGAAATCGCATTTGAAAAATCTGCGGAACTTTTATCACATCCGTCGAAAACGCATTCTGAAATATTCGCGCGCATGAATTTCGCGCCATTGATTTTGGCATTCCTGAAATTTGAATTAAAGGCGATTGCATCTGAAAAATTAGCGCCCTTTAAATCCGCGCAATCAAAATTCGAATTCTGTAATTCTGCAGAAGAAAAATCCGCACCGGAAATATTGCAGTTCTTAAATACCGAGTTTACGAGTTTCGCGCGCGAGAAAATTATTCCTGAAAGATTCATGCCTGAGAAATCAGAGTTTGGCGCAAGGATATCGGAAAAGTCGCGCTCGCCTTCTCCATATAATTTCACGATTTCGGATTTTGTCATCGGGCGGACTTTTTTCTTCAGCGAAATAGGCTTATCAAGAACGTCTGCATTATCTTTCGCATCATCAATTTCAGAAAAATCTAAATTGAAGGCCATATTATAATATAGCATCTGCGCAAATATATGTCTTTTCGAAATTCCATCGCATTTATAAAACTTACGGGCAATTAGTAAATTATCGCGCGCGAATCTCTTTTGTACATGGCGTGCAAAAAACACAATCTTTTTTGGTGTAGAAAATGCAACCAGTTCTTTTAGCATTTATAGCAAGCGTTATATCGATTGTTTTTGCCGGGATTCTGGCGATGGATGTCCTTCGAAAGCCGCAGGGCAATGAAAAGATGCAGAGCATTGCAAAAGCGATACAGGAAGGCTCATCCGCATACCTGAACAGGCAGTACCGCACAGTCGGAATAATTGCTGTGATTCTCGCAGTAATATTATATTATGTAATTAACGCGCCAACTGCAATAGGCTTTGTTGCAGGCGCGATTTCCTCGGCACTTGCAGGATACATCGGAATGAACATTTCGGTGCGCGCAAATGTCAGGACCGCGGAAGCTGCAAAAGACGGGCTTGCAAGCGCATTATCCCTCGCATTCAAGGGCGGCGCAGTAACCGGCCTATCCGTAGTCGGTCTCGGCCTTCTTGGCGTGACTTCATTCTATTATATATATGGCGACCCGCTCATGATTGTGGGATTCGGATTCGGCGCATCGCTAATTTCGCTTTTCGCAAGAGTCGGAGGCGGCATATTCACAAAAGCAGCAGACGTCGGCGCTGATTTAGTCGGAAAAGTCGAGGCTGGAATTCCAGAAGACGACCCGAGAAACCCGGCAGTAATCGCAGACAATGTAGGAGACAATGTCGGAGACTGTGCAGGAATGGGTGCGGACCTGTTCGAAACATACGCAGTGACGCTGATTGCGGCAATGCTTATCGCTGCAGTATCTCTTGCATACACAGCAAACGCCGGGCAATACATACTTTACCCGCTTATGCTTGGAGCTGTTGCAATAATCGCAAGCATATTCGGAACATTTTTTGTAAAACTCGGCGATTCAAAAAACATTATGGGCGCGCTTTACAAAGGCGCGATCGCATCAGGCATATTCGCTGCAATCGGATTTTATGCAGTCACTCAATACATGGCGCTTAGCATGAACCTGTTCTACGCAGGGCTTGTAGGCCTTGGCGTAACAGTATCGATAATCCTGATAACCGAATATTACACATCAACAGAATACAATCCGGTCAAAAGCATAGCAAAGGCATCGCAGACAGGGCCTGGAACAAACATCATAACAGGGCTTGCAGTCGGATTGCAGAGCACAGCATTCCCTGTAATTGCAATTGTCGCAGGAACTCTCATATCTTACGGATTAGGAGAGGCGCTGGGCGCGGGATTTGGAATATATGCTGTTGCAATAGCGGCAGTGGCAATGCTTTCGACAACAGGAATAATTGTAGCAATAGACTCCTTCGGCCCTATAACGGACAACGCAGGGGGGATCGCAGAAATGTCGGCGCTTCCTGAAAACGTCAGGGAAATAACAGATGCACTTGACGCTGTCGGAAACACAACAAAAGCAGTGACAAAAGGATATGCAATAGGCTCTGCCGCACTTGGCGCGCTTGCTTTGTTCGCATCCTACACGGCTGAAGTGTCAAAAATCAGGGCAGTTGTTTTCAGCTTAAGCGACCCTCTTGTTATAGTGGGCTTATTTATCGGAGGAATGCTTCCATTCCTTTTCGCATCTTATGCAATGAGCGCAGTAGGGCGCGCGGCATTTGAAGTTGTCGAGGAAGTAAGAAGGCAGTTCCGCGAAATAAAAGGCATAATGAAAGGCACAGGAAAGCCCGAATACGGCAAATGCGTTGACATAGTAACAAAGGCAGCAATCAAGGAAATGACAGTGCCTGCGATACTTGCAATCGCATCGCCGCTTTTAGTCGGCTACGCTCTCGGGCCTATCGCTCTTGGCGGCCTTCTTGTAGGCGTGATTGTCACAGGCCTCCTCCTTGCAATACAAATGACATCCGGAGGCGCGGCATGGGACAACGCAAAGAAATACATCGAGAAAGGCAACTACGGCGGAAAGAAATCAGACCCGCACAAAGCAGCAGTTGTCGGAGACACTGTAGGCGATCCTTTCAAGGACACAGCAGGGCCGGCATTGAACTCGCTTATCAAGGTCATGAACACAATCGCGCTGATATTTGCCGCAAGCATCGCGGCGCATGCAGCGTGGATTGCGCTATTGTAAATGTATTAAAGAGGGTTTTAACTCGGAGATATTAACTTTATAAAGAATTGCGAATAGTTTATAGAGTTAGAGCCCTCGGAATTATTCTTTTTGGTGAATATTGATATGTTCGAAATAGCAACTTTTGAAGACGAAATAAGAGTACCCCCGGAAAATATCGGCGGGAAGAAAGAAGAAGTAGTGCTAAGAAGCCTCGTACAGAAATACGAAAATCACATAATTGCTGATGTCGGAACCGTCCTGGCAGTAACTCAAGCCTCTGATGTCAAAGGAGGACTAATAAAAGCAGACGATCCGGGAATATTTTACAGCGCGAAATTCGAAGCAATGCTCTTTGTACCGAAACTCAACGAAGTTGTTGAGGGCCAGGTAATTGACATCACTGATTTCGGAGTATTTGTGCGATTCGGCCCGATTGACGGCATGTGCCACATTTCGCAGGTAATCAATGATTATGTAAGCCGCGACCCGAAAGCAAACGTCATTGTTGCCAAAAAGTCAGGAAAAATCCTGAAAATCGGCGACATAGTGAGGGCGCGAATAACAGCAATAAGCCTTGAGAAAAAAGAAGTAAACAAGATTACGATTACTATGCGCCAGGAAGGCCTTGGCTCAATTGACTGGATTGAAGCGGACAAGAAAGAAAAGGAAAAGAAAGCCAAAAAGTCCGGCGGAGAAGAGGAAAAGCCAGTGCCTAAAAAGGCTAAGAATGAGAAATAAGATGTGATTTTTTATGAACGAACGTGCATGCAGGGTCTGCAAAAGGCTGATTGAGGAAGGAAACGAATGCGATGTATGCAAATCAACCGACCTCACAAACAACTGGAAAGGCGTGATTGTCATATTCAGCGCGGATTCGGAAATCGCGAAAAAAGCAGGCATAGCTGTGCCGGGAAAATACGCGCTTCAGGTGATGTAGGTATTAAAATCAGTATACGAAAAGGGAGAAAGGATGATCTGCCCCGAATATTCGAATTGATTAAAGAACAGGCAAAAGAGTTGCACGCACTTCAATATTTGACAAATACCGTAAATCAAATGGAAAAAGACGGATTTGGAAAGCATCCTTTGTATGGTTTATTCGTTGCAGAGGCCGAAAATAAAATCATCGGTTTCGCGCTTTACTTAATTGATTATGCCGCATGGATCGGAAAATGCATCTATTTTGAAGAATTCATTGTGGATAAAAAATACCGACAAAAAGGAATCGGCAGGAAATTGTTTGAAAAAGTTATATTGTTGAGCAAGCGCGAAAACGCGAAGATAATGTCGTGGCAGGTGCGAAAAGAAAATGCATCCGCGATTAAATTTTACAAAAAATTCAACGCTGATTTCGACACCAACTTTATGAATTGCAGGCTCAACGAAAAACAAATAAAAAGTTATAAATAAGGGATTTTCGTATTTTTAAATTCAGGCAGCCAAATATATTTCGTGAATGTTATGGATTTCATAGTAATTTTGGTTGAAGAAGAGAAGGGATACTCCGTTCAAGTGCCTGCTCTTCCGGGATGCCACACAGAGGGCGACACACTGGACGAAGCTCTTGCAAACGCAAAAGAAGCAATAGAATGCTATCTTGAAAGCGTTGAAAAAGACGAAATGCCAAAAGCGCCGTCTCATGTTCAAATTGCAGCAGTAAGTATCACGAATAATGTCGGCGCGTAAATGGGCGATCGCTTGGCAAAACTACCCGTAGTTTCAGGAAAAGAAATTGTAAAAGCTTTGACAAAAGTTGGATATTGCGTTCACCATCAAAAAGGGAGCCACATATGCCTCAGGAACTGTAACCCGCCATATAACCGCATTACAGTACCCAATCACAAAGAATTAAAGAAAGGAACGCTTATTGGAATATTGAAGGATGCAGGGCTGAATGTTGATGATTTTTTGGAATCATTGTAATCCAATATCTCATTTGCTTCATAATTTGTGATTTTATGGCAGAAATGCGCAAAAAAATCTGGCCGGAATTTTTCGATGCGATTCAGAAGGGCGAGAAGAAATTCGAATTGCGCCTCGCTGATTTCGACCTGAAGGAAGGCGACGTGCTTGTCCTTGAGGAATTCGACCCGAAGACAAAGAAATACACGGGCCGTAAAATCACAAAGAAATGCGCGAAGGTTTTTAAGCTTGATATTTCAAAGTTCTACAGCCCCAAACAGCTTGAGGCAAACGGGCTTTATGTAATCGAACTTGGCTGAACCAGAAACACTAAAGTACAACTAAAAAGGTTATACGTATGCAGGAATTGAAAATAATTTCAGACAAAAGAAACGAACTGCTCGCAAGACGCGAGATTAAGGCGACATTCACAAAAGTAGGCGCAACCCCGAGCAATGCGGAAACAGCAAAAGAAATCGCAAAAGCTGCTGGCGCGGCAGAAGATAAAATAGTTGTGGAGCATGTTTTCCAGAAATACGGCACTCAAAATTCCGAAATAATTGCAAAAATCTACGACAAGGAAGTTCCGAAAAAGAAAGAGAAGAAAGGAGCTGCAGCACCTGCTGATGCGGCGGCGCCTGCGGAAAAGAAATAATTCAGAAGTTTATCCAATTTCTGACAATCTGCTCTTTTACTTTAGAGAATGCTGCAATTTTGCAATAGCTCAAACCAGAATATTTTTCTAAAATTTTCTTCAACACCCGACGACTATTTTTTGAAAATCGTCAAAACATTTATAAACTTGCTCTGACAGAGTCATGAGTGTTGTGATACATCTTAAGGGGGGTAACATAGCAGATACTCTTAAGGTGATGAAATGACAGCAATGACTATGTCGGAATACGGCTTTCTCGATGAAAATATGCACAATCATTTTCTTGAAATAGACGGGGGGCTTTATGGCAAATAAGAAGATTGTTGTAATAGGAGCGCACCCGGATGACTATGAATTAGGTGCTGCAATGAGGCTTATACATCACGCCGCGCAAAACGACGAAGTTGTGGGTGTGATATGCACCGATGGCGAAATGGGCGGCGAAAAGGAAACTCGCATAAAAGAAGCGCAAAGCGCTGCGGACTTTATCGGCATAAAGCGCATACATTCCCTTCATTATCCTGACACGCACCTTTCGGAACATTTCAATGAGCTAAAAGACGATCTTGAAAAAATAATAGAAAAAGAAAACCCAACTGTCGTATACCTGCATTTCCCGCATGACCGGCACCAGGATCATGAAACTGTAAGCCGCGCCTCAGCAATAGCATGCAGGAATGTTCCAAACATTCTCTTATACAAAACGCCTTCAACGCTTCTCCCGTCTTTTCAGCCGCATATTTTTCATGCCGGCTCGGAAAGCGATTATCTGAAAAAGAAAGAAGCTCTTGAGTGCCACAAATCGCATGTTGGTGGGGGTAAAATCGATATGGAGCGGATAAAAATCGATTCAAGGTTCTATTGCTATTATGCATCAACTTCGCCCGCGTACCCCTATGCAGAACCATTTTGTGCGAATCATATTGTTTTGAACCTCATGGAGGATAAAATATGATACTATCGGGCATAAAATCCGATTTTCACATGCATACAAATTTCACGGATGGAAAATCAAGCGTAGAAGAAATGATTCGTGCCGCAGATGAAAACGGGCTTGAAAAGATTGCAATAACCGAGCACATAAGGGCGGATTCGGCATGGGTCAGCGAATACATTGATGCGGTTAAACAGGCAAGAAAAAACAGCAGCTGTGACGTTGTTCTTGGCTTTGAGACAAAACTGATTGACATGGACGGGACGCTGGACATTTCAAAAGATGCCCAGAATCGCGCGGAACTGATAATATGTTCGCTCCACAGGATTCCCGGATTGCATGAAATGAGCGGCGATATGTCAATTTCGGATCTTGATAAAACCAAAACAAAGAACATTTACATCCGTGCGCTTAAGGCAATATGCAAAAACAAGTCTGTCGATATTATCGGACATCCATTCGACCTGCTGCAGAAATTCAATGTTCCTATGCCAAATGATGCAGAAATGCACGATATTGCAAACACAATCGCAGATTGCGGGAAAGTTGTGGAAATAAACACAAACTACAATGTTCCCCCGGTAGAATTTATCAGGATATGCAAAAATTACGGAGTAAAATTCAGCATAGGATCCGATGCACATGACACATCAAGAGTCGGAGATATTTCGCGCGCGTTAGATATGTTAAAACAGGCCGGCGGAACTAAAACGGATATCATGAAAAGGTGTTTTGTATGAGCCCTAAATTGAAAATCATTTCACGCGCCGAGCGCGTTCAAAGCTTTTTTCAGGCAAAGCCTGAAAAAGCCGAGAACGATAGTGACCGGATTTCAAGTTCTAAAAACTTGAAAATTATGGTCACAGCAATCGGAGGCAGGGCTGCGTATAATCTTGTGCGATGCCTGAAAGAATCAGGCATTGGCGAAAAATTAATTTTTGTAGGGGCGGACATGAGCCCGGATAATCCCCGGCTGTTGTGCGATGAATTTGTAACTATTCCAAGCCCTAAAAGTGATGATTTCATACCTGCAATGCAGAAAATTGTCAGGGAACTAAACATCGATTTAGTGATTCCCACTTCTGACGAGGAATGCCTCGCGCTTGCAAAAAACCGCGCGCATCTTGAAAACATCAAAACGATCCCCATAGGAGGCTTTGACGGCGTAATGTCTTCAAAGGACAAGCTCGAACTTTATAATGCAACAAAGCATCTCGATATTGTTCCGATGACATTCGGCATACAAAAAGGTGCAAGCATCGCCGAAATCAAAAAGCTTGTCGGGCTTCCGGCATTTATCAAGCCGCGGATGGGCCGCGGAGGAAGGCACACGCACAGCGTAATGAATGATTCGGCCGAAGAGCAAAAAAAGCTCGATGCCTACTGGAATTCTTTTGAGGATGATTTTGGCGCGCCAATTTGCCAGCCGCTGATTGAATCCAGCGATTACGGCATTGATGCGTACATAAACAGCCGCGGAGAAATACATTTTGGCGCAGCCAGGAAAAAGCTGAAAGTAAATGCCGGGAACAAAATAGTCGGAATGCGGTCGGTTTCAATTCGCGCGCCAGACATGGAAGAAATATGCAAAAAAATAATAGAGATCTTCGGGCTTAAGGGCATCATCGAAATTGAAATGCGAAAAGACGCTTCCGGAAAAATTTATGTTTTGGATGTAAATCCGCGCGTTGGAGGCAGCATATATATTTCAAAAGCAAGCGGAAGAAATATTGCCATGCTGCCGGTTCTTGATTATTTGCACGAGCAGTATCCCGCATTTGAATATGCTGACGGAATTGAGATGATTCGGCGCGAAATAACGGATGGCTCTAAAAAGTATTTGTGGGACTTTGTTGCATCCGCACAGAATCCCAATCCGAATGAAATGTCAATATGCGAGGCAGAGCTGCCTGAGGTGATATGAATGGCAATCGGAATCATTCCATTATCGTTTTCAATAGATGCTGCAACGCTGGGGGTAAAGTATGCCAAAAATAGGGGTAAAAATGGCAAAAATCAGGTACAAAACAGCCGCAATAGTTCTAAATTTAATAAACAGAGTGTTTCTGTAATCATTCCTGCATACAATGCGGAGAAATCAATAAGAAATACAGTTATGTCTATATATGGTCAGAACATAACGCTAAAAACCATAATTGTAGTCGACGATTGCTCAACCGACAAAACTCCGGAAATATGCCGTGAGCTTGAGTACGAAAATGAAAATTTTTTCCATATGCGGCGGGAAAAAAACACCGGCAAGGCAAAGAACATAAACTACATAGTTCAGGAATTCAAATACCTGCTCGGCGATATCACGGTTGTAATTGACAGCGACATCCAGTTGAATGCGGATTGCATCGAAAAACTGGTGGGCAATTTCACAACAGACGATGTTGCTGCAGTCACGCCATATGGATATACATTAGCCCCGGATAATTCGTTTGCAAGAGCGCTGCATTACGGCAATTCCTGGAATGATGAAGTATTCAAGATCCGGAAAGAAGCTCAGAACTACAGGAATGCAATATCAGTTATCTGCGGCGCAGGCACCGCATACAGGACAAACATTCTGGAAATTCTGCCAGTGCCCACGCGAACAAAGACAGAGGACACTGATTACACCTGGCTTCTCCAGGAAAACGGGTATAAAGTGAATTATGATCCAAAGGCAGTAATATATTCTCACGACCTGGAAAAGCCCCAGAGGCTATTTCGCCAGTGGTATCGCTGGTATTCCGGAACATTCCAAAGCCTTTTTGTGCACGGAAAAGACATTACCAAAGCAAAAAGAATGTTCTGGACAACAGTTTTGCCAAGCCTTGTAGAATCCGTGCCGTATGCTTTAGGAATTGTAACGCTGCCGATATTTTTTGCCGCGAACCTGATAGCTCCCGGAGCAACATATCCCTTTGGCATGAATTATGTAAGGGGCTTTTTGTTTGCGGATTTTCTTTTCACAACAATACCCACAGCTATAATATCTCCAAAATATCTTCGCAACATCCTCGACATTTACCTGTATAAATTTGTTGGAAGCGCGCTGACTCTGGCCGCTTTAGCAAGAACAACATACGACAACACGACGCACAAGCAAGCCGAGTGGAATAATATCTGGTCAAAAAATCAGGGTTTTACCCGCGATGTATTCATTAAGCGAATCACAAAAGACTATATGGCGCAAAATCTTTCAGAGTTCTTTTCAATTGAAGAAAATTGGACAGGCATTAGCGAACAGCCCTGGGATGAAAGTAAATTCATGCATGAACTGCCAAATAAATGGGCGCTCAGTTTTGCTGCCGCGCGCGGAAAATCAATCGTGGGCTACGTCATAGGCTCCCGGGCAAATGAAAGCACGGCAAAGATAAACAAAATCGTTGTTGACAAAAAATGCCAGAACTCAGGCATTGGAAAAGTGCTGCTATGGGTGTTTGAAGAAGAATGCAGAAGAAACAGCATAAAAGAAATTGAGCTGAAAGCGCTGCTTTACAACAGGCGGGCAAACAGATTTTATATTAAGCATGGCTATGTGCCGGTCAGTACCGTCAAGGGAACTGACGGAAAGACAAGAATACTGTACAGAAAAGAACTGTATTGACGCGCCATAACGTATTAATCCATCATTAATCGATGAATTCAACATATTATGTGATAATATGATACCTCACTCAAGGCCTACAATCAGCAAGGAAGATGTAAACTCCGTAGCGGATAATCTGATTAGCGGGCAAATAGCATCCGGCAAAGAAACCGCTTTGTTTGAAAAAGAGATGAGTGAGTACATCGGATTGCTTGGAGGCGTCGCTACAAATTCAGGCACAAATGCATTGCATCTCGCGCTGAAAGCGATTGGCATAAAACCGGGCGATGAAGTGGTGCTTCCGAGTTATGTTTGCGCATCAGTGCTAAGCGCAGTCAATTATACCGGGGCAACGCCTGTGCTCGCAGACATAGAATCAAACGGATATAATATCAGTCCTGAATCGGCTGGGAAAAAAATATCGAAAAAAACAAAAGCGATACTCGTTCCGCACATGTTCGGCACCCCGGCAAATCTTGACAAACTATTGGCGTTGGGCGTTCCGATAATTGAAGATTGCGCGCAGTCCGTCGGGTCTGAATACAACGGAAAAAAAGCCGGCAGTTTTGGGGACGTGTCCGTATTTTCATTTTATGCCACAAAACTCATAACAACCGGACAGGGTGGTATGGTTTTGACAAATTCACCCAAATTGCTCGAAAATCTTGCGAATTTGACAAAATACGACGAACTTGAAGAATACCGCATCGCGCATAATTATGAATTAACGGATTTTTCCGCCGCACTTGGAAGGAATCAGCTGAAACAGCTTGGCGCATTCATTAAAAAGAGAAACGAAATCGCTAAAATTTATGACGCTGCATTCGAAAAAACCGGAAAGATTGGCAGATTATCCAAAGAAGGAATATGCTTCAGGTATGTTGTAGAAGTTGATAATCCCGACCGCTTCATCGGTGCAATGAAAAAATACGGAGTTAATTGCGCAAAGCCGGTTTTCAAGCCACTGCATCAATATTTCGGCTTAAGCAAAGCCCAAGAATTTCCGAATACTGAACGTGCAATGAACCGGGCGGTTTCAATACCGATTTATCCGTCATTGACCGAACCGGAAATAATGCAGGTTTTGAATGCAATTAAAGAAACAATCAAATAATAGTATACTTAAAGTGATTTTATGAAAACAATAATTTCAATCGCAATCTTGGCTATTTTAACATTAATGCTGTCACTTGACGGCGCTTATGCAGAAGATATTTGCCAATACGCATCATCCGCAAGTGCAACTTCCGAAGCAAGTAATGCAATGGCTGTTTACGCTACAGGTGCAACAGATGCGCCATACGTCGGCAATTGCGGTTTATGGAGCGGTCCCGGATATAATTGGAACCCCTTAAACTGGAATGTACAAGCAAACCTCACCTTAAAGTATAACACGGCAGTTAATATTTACAATATCACCGTTTTTGGGGATTATGACATGTGTATTAACGGTGTATGGGTTATGGACAGTTCTACCGGCCAAAAAAACTGGTGTCAAATGTTCTTAACACAAATTGCTTATCCGCATATAACACGGGCGCGGATTTCTCGGCAGATAGTGTGATAGTACAGACTTGCGGATGGGCATGGACTTCAACTGATGCGGTCCAAATATGCGGATCATTACCAACAAGCCCGATTTGCGGTGACAGCATAGTACAATCGCCGGAGACATGTGATCTTGGAGCATTGAACGGACAAGAAGGAAGCACATGCAGTATAAACTGCACAATTGTTGTAGTTCCTGATCCTGTAAATGTTTCTGTATGCGGAAATGGGATACTTGAGCAGCCTCCTGCTTATCCGAATAGTACTGAAGCCTGCGATCTTGGTGTATTAAACGGACAAGAAGGAAGCACATGCAGTATAAACTGCACAATTGTTGTAGTTCCTGATCCTGTAAATGTTTCTGTCTGCGGAAATGGTGTGCTTGAACAGCCTCCTGCTTATCCGAATAGTACTGAAATGTGTGATCTTAGAGCACTGAATGGTGTGAATGGAAGCACATGCAGTTCCAACTGTTCTATTATTGTGATTCCTGATACTGTAAATGTTTCTGTCTGCGGAAATGGTGTGCTTGAACAGCCTCCAGCATTCCCAAACAGCACAGAAGTATGTGATCTTGGAGCATCGAACGGACAAGAAGGGAGCACATGCAGTTCCAACTGTTCTATTATTGTGATTCCTGATACTGTAAATGTTTCTGTCTGCGGAAATGGTGTGCTTGAACAGCCTCCTGCTTATCCGAATAGTACTGAAATGTGTGATCTTGGTGCAGAAAATGGTGCGGATGGAAGCAGTTGCAGTCTTAATTGTACAATTATCATCATATCTCAACCTCCAAATTATTATTTCAATAGTACTAATTCAACACTCGCAGGAAAGGACATTAAACACAGTCTGTATTGGAACAGCACAGTAGGACTTAGTGGATACATCTTCTCATGGTCAAACGGAGAAGCTCAAGGCGATTCGAGCCCGGATCTGGAAAACGGAACCATAACAATAATGGGAAGCGGACCTGGCGCAAAACAGAACACTGGTTTCTTAAGCCCCTCAACTAATGGAATTTTATCAACAGGTTTAACCAATCCAACCTACGCATATGCAGATGATACACTCTATGCAACAGGAACTATGGGAAGATCAAGCTGGTATGGCGGATACGCTCTGAATATACCTGCAGGAAGCACAATCTCGGGGATTGGCTTAAAATCAATAGCAAAAGCATCATCAAGCAACGGAACCAATACAATGAAATACGTAGTAAGCAATAACGGAGGCACAAGTTATCGGTGCACAAAATTCGCCACGCCGGACATATCAACAACAGACAGAATAACTTATTTCGGAGGGGCATCAAACCTCATGGGTTGCAATTGGACGGCAGCCAGCGTAAACAACATAAGAGTAAACGCGACAAGCGGTGCAACAAGCACGAGAATAATGTCATTGGACTTAATTGCGGTCAATGTTACATACCAAACGCCCGGAGATGTTGAAGCAAATAAGTCGTACACACAATACACCTATACGGAAAGCACAATATCCCCGATAAAGAACATATCGGTCACAGTAAATGCCGAAACATATTCAAAAACAGGTTCAACAGCAGCAGGAAACAATATGCCGGATTTATGGCTCCAGGCATACAACGGAGCAAACTGGATAGACATAGGAAATTTCGGCATAAGCGGAATGGGAAATTTCACAAAATACCTAACAAATGAAATCATATCGGCCTGGCAAATACCGGCAAACAGAAAAATAAGGGTGCTTGGCAGGTATTTTGATGCAAATGATTCTATAAGCTACTCAAAGGTATGGGTCAAGCTAGAATCAACAGAACAGTTCAACAATGATACGTGGATACCATTTACGGGTGCAGGAAACTGGTCAAATGTCACGAAATCAGTAAATGCAGCAATTGGAACCACAATAAAATGGTGTGTCTATGCTAATGACTCCAATAATGTATGGAATGAATCCTCTTGCATCATGCCGTTTAGCTATGTGCTGAACGGCACAGCCTCCATTTGTGGAAACGGAATACTTGAACAACCTCCATCATTCCCGAACAGCACAGAGAAATGCGACGATAGCAATTTGATTAATGGTGATGGATGTAACAGTACGTGCAACATCGAGAATATCAACGGAACCATATGCCAATACGCATCATCTGCAAGTGCAACTTCCGAAGCAAGTAATGCACTGGCTGTTTACGCTACAGGGGCTCCAGACGCGCCATATGGTGGAAATTGCAGTGTATGGAGCGGTCCTGGATATAGCTGGAACCCGCTAAACTGGAATGTCAAAGCCAACCTCACCTTAAAATATGCTACAACAGTTAATGTTTACAATATCACTGTTCTCGGGGATTATGATATGTGCATCAGTGGCATATGGATTATGAACAGTACAACAGGACAACAACGGCAAATATTAAATGGTATTACTAATAGCTGCACGGCTACCTATGACACAACTAATGTCTTCATGGCCGATTCAGTAATACTTCAGACCTGCGGATGGTCGTGGGCTTCAACTGACGCAGTCCAAATATGTGGATCACTTACAAATGCTTCAGCCAGCCCTGTATGTGGCAATGGCAAAGTAGAATCGCAAGAAGAATGCGATGACGGCAACAATATAAGCGGCGACGGTTGCAGCAGCGCATGCAAAATCGAAGCAATAAACGGAACAGCATGCAGCTATGCCATAAGTGCAGAAGCAACAAGCGCGCAGCTAGGATATAACGCAATTTACGCAATTGGCGCGCCAAATTCGGACAGCAACTGCGGCACTCTTGCTTCTTCCAAGATAGCGTGGCAGAAATCGGTCTGGAACTCTCCTGAGACCATCACATTAACATTTCCGTCAATGTATGCCTCCAATCTGACTGTTCTTGGCGATTATGATTTGTGCATCAACAGAGTCTGGCTATGGCGGGATGACCATTGGTATCTCGCGCAGGCAGGCAACATCGATAAAGGCATAGGCGCTGACTGCAAAATAAATTATAATTACACTGACCTGAATTTTAAGACAACTAAGGTAAAGCTTGAGACCTGCGGATGGAGTGTTGCTGCAATAGATGCGGCAAAACTCTGCGGCTCATCGGAATCCTATCCGAAAATAAGCATAGTTAACCCGACGCAAGATAAGATAACCGCGAGTTCAAAGGGCAGCGTCATGCTGCAGATATCCACGGATATTCCGTCGAAGTGCAAATTCAATTACCAGAAAGACTTTAACATTAAAAATGGTACAAACCTCTCAACAACCGACGGACTGACGCACAACTACACTTTAACCAAGCCTGCAACGGGCTCTGCAAATATCTACTACAAATGCACTAGCAATGCAGGAAAGAAAACTAACCCATACAGCTTGGAACACAGGATAATGTTTGAAAATGTAAGCATCCCGTTCATTGAAGTATGCAACTGGTACAACTGTTCCGAGGGCGCAGCATCTATCTCCATGGATGACGGTTACCAGCCAACTCTTGGATATGTCCAGGCGACGTGTGAAAACGAGCTGGAGTCAAACGGACTCAGGGGAACGTACTTTTTAGCTTATACTAATACGTATAATCAGTCGGACTGGAACATTTGGAAGAATGCATCCAGCAAAGGCCATGAAATCGGCGGACATTCAGAAACGCATGTTTGCGATGCAGAATTTCCTCTTAACAAAACGTTCTATGTCAACGAGACCCAAAAAAATATCGCAGACATTATAAAGAATATTGGCATGCCAAGATATGAGCTAATCACTTATGCATGGCAGTGCGGCGACTATTTCCCGGAGTATGGTGGATGGATTGCCCCGTATTATCAGTTTGCAAGAGGCTATAATTTCGACCAGACATTCCCTATGGAATCCAAGAATCCGCAGAATATCTGGGATTACATGAGTGTTAACACAGCAGGTTTTGGCGATCCTCCGCCGGATTATTTCATGTTTGCGGACGTCACAGAGAATTATCAGGACTGGGTAAATTACGTCTATCACGACACATGTAACAATCCGGAGATTTTCAGTTACCTGAATAATAAGAGCATATGGACGGATACTATCGGCACTGTGTCAAAATACATAAAGGAACGACAGAATGCAACGGTGCAAAATATAACAAATACATCTACGGGAGTAAAGTTTGACCTTTATACAAATTTAAACCAGACAATATTCAACAAGAATCTCACAATGAGAATATATATCGGAAATGGCACTGTCACAGACATTAAAATAAATAATGTAACTGTCGGATTTAACCGATTTTCCATCGGCGATCAGCCATATGTCAAATTCAACGTCCCGCCAAAAAGAACTAACACAATTGAAATATCCGGTTTGGAGATGAATCTGATTACGGCGATGAAAAAGTCATGAAACTCGTTGTGAGTACCCTGCACTATCGCGAAAAGCGGAGCTTTTCGGGACCTCGAAAATGCAAAGCATTTTCAAGGAAGTGCGGGGCTTGTCTGCGATTTTCAAGCCGTTTCAAAGTCATCTCGTTCGCTCTTGCGAACTCGAAGCGTTTCAAACTCGAAGAGTTTGAAAATTTCGCTCCGTACTGAAGTACAGAGCTTCAACGTTTGAAAGTGAACAAAAAAGCGAAGAGTGCGACGACAGCAACAAAATAAATAGCTGTAACACTTATTGATGACTCTTGTGAGATGATGTGTTTGATGAAATCAAGAAAAGAACTTGCAATAATCGCAACAGGTATTGCACTAGTGATAGGTTTAGTGGCTTTTGCACTCTTTGAAGATACTGAACCTAAGCAGATTGAACCGGAAAAATCATCGAATAATTCGGGCACATTTGAAGTCGATAATGGTCATGGCATACAACCAGTATCTGAAAATTTTGAAGTTTCAACCGGATGGACCGTCACGTCTTATCAGGATGACAACGAAGCAGTTTATACCGGCGTTAAAACCGAGGTTTTTGATTCCAAAGGAAATTCAATGGGGTTTTATAAAGCCGATTTTCTGGATCAAGTCAAAATAGACGGATCTGGAAAGGGCGACGGCATCAGGAATTCCGGAAATTATCTGCATTACGATTATAATGTCGACGATGGAAAAACATATTATCTCGTCGACAAATCATTGGGCGCATACGAGAACGAACTCGTGCCATGGACCGGCGACCGACCAAGCGTTGCAGTCAATCCTCCGCTTCCTTTAGGAACGGAGATACAATTTAAGGATCTTGGACCTGAAGGAGGAGACAATCCGGACTGGGTAATTACCCTTCTCAAAGGCAAAACTTTCTATGCAGATGATAAATTCAGCGGCGAGACTGAAAAAAGAATAGATATTTATGTGGGCTTACAGAAAACAAAAGACATGGACGGAACGCCGGAATCGCTGTCAATGCACGATGTGACAATATATATAAAGCGCCCTTAGATAAATGGCCCGATAAATGCCTTTAAATATTTACCCGCCAATAACTTTTAGTTAACATCATGAGGATGATTAAAATCATAAAACCTGCGGGTTTTAAGCTTTTTAATCCAATGCTAATGAGGAATGATTAAAAATGCCAAAGAAAGCAAAATCAAAAAACAAGCACAAATCAGTGCAGATGTGGAAAATGTATGAAGTAAAAGACGGCGCAGTTGTCCGCAAGAACAAGCAGTGCCCGAAATGCAGAAAGAACCTCGCGCAGATGAAAAACAGAACTTATTGCGGCGGGTGCGGATATACAGAAATCAAAAAATAAGTTCTAGCTATTAATTTTATTGAGTTAGCGCGAGCTTCAATCAGCCCTTGAAATCAGCGTCATTTAAGCCTGAAAAAACGGCAAGCATAATCAATGAAGCTCCTATTACGATCATCGTCCCCTGCACAGACCAGTCCATCATCGCGCCGATAATAACATTCAGCGCAGCCGCCAATATGCGCCCTATCATAGATATTGAAGAAAGCATTGTCGCGCGCTTGCCTGAAGAAATATGCACGTTAAAATACGACGAAAAAAGCGGTGTGCGAAGCCCACGAAAGCCCATTATTGCAAAAATCAGGACGATTGTAAATGCCATGTTCTTTGTGAAAGCGGCTGCAATAAACGCAATGCCGGGAATCAGAACAGTTGCCCTGATTAATGTCTTCTTTCCGAAAAAAGACTCAAGCCGTGCAATCTGCGAGAGAAGAATTATCGAGAAAAGATTCATCCCTGAAGCAATCCAGCCGTACTGGAAAACCTCGGCGCCGGATTTCGCAAGCATCAACTGGTAAAGCCACAATATATAATAGAGTATTGTTCCGCCAAGAATCGAATCAATAACAAGCGGCCGCAGTTTAGGGTGGTTCCGCAGGTACGAAACGCTTTCCCGGACAATTGCAAAATAATGCTTTTTTGTGCGCGAAATCTTGCGTTTCGGCTCCTTCAATGTCATTGCGACAAATCCTGCAAACGCCACAGGAATTCCTGTAAACAGCATCGGATAATTCAGTCCGAACTTTACGGCAATTATGCTTCCGATTGGAGATGCGATTATAAACGCAAGCGAAAGAGCCATCGAATATCGGGCAAACACGCTTTTTGAATCGTTTTGCCTGCGCAGCGTCTTTAGAGTATCGTATATTATCGCCTCATCTGCTCCTGAAATAAACGACAAGCCCAGAGCCCAGAGAGCCTCGCCAAGCATAAAAACGTAGATGTTAGGGACGCTGCCGTAAATGAATGCGGCGGACGCCACTAAAAAACATCCCAGGATTATTGATTTTTTCCTGCCGAATCTGTCCGCAAACGCGCCTGTCGGAACCTCAAAAACAGCCCATGAAAATATAAAAAGCGATTGCAGTAGCATCGTTTCCGAGAATGTCAGCCCGCCCCATACGGTAAAAAATGGTATGGTTACGGCTGAAAGAAATTGCATGTTGATGAGCAATTGAATCAAATTCATCTTATTAATATTCGCAAGCATAAGACCACGAAACACATGCCGAAAACAGCAGGCCGATAGAATAATTGCCGCCGCAACCTATATATAGCTGAAAAAAGCAATAAAATACTCATGAAGCGCGAGGTCCAGCTGCTGATTCTTGCAGAAGTAATTTTTCTTTTCGGCTCAGGCCTTTACGGGCCAATCTATGCGATCTTTGTCGGAAACGTGGGCGGCGATATCCTTGATGCAGGAACCGCGTATGCGCTTTTTCTGATTTCAATGGCAACGCTTGAATATCCTGTGAGAAAAATGATGGACAAATACGGAAAGAAATATTTCCTTTTTGCAGGATATCTGCTTGCGACCGCAGTAATTTTCGGCTACATGTTTGTAGAAAATGTGATGCAGCTATTTATCCTCCAGGTCCTTATGGGCATAGCGTTTGCAATAAGCGACCCTTCATGGGATGCGTGGTTCTCAGACATCGTTACGAAAAAAAGCAGCGGATTCGACTGGGCGGCATTCCATATGGCCGCAGGCTACGGCGCGGGTTTTTCAGCCATAATCGGCGGCGCAGTTGCAAAATACCTCGGATTCTCAACGCTGTTTTTCATAGGCGGAATGATTGCCGTTTTCAGCGCGTTTACGGTCCTTTCGATTAACGAAGAGCGGTTCGGCGGAAGGCGGCGCATAAAACAATCCGAAAAAGTCCACCATCGCGGGCACGGATTCAAAAGGCGCATGAGAGTAAAAATCTCTTAGAGAAAACGAGTCCTATTTCTTTATCTTTTTAACAATCCCTGCATTCGCATCGACCTCGATTTCATCGCCGTCTTTCAGCGATTTTGTGGCATGCCGCGTCCCGACAATGCACGGAAGCCGAAGCTCGCGCGCAACAATCGCGGCATGCGAGGTAATGCCGCCTTCATCAGTGACTATTGCCGCGGCTTTTTGCATCGCGGGCACATAATCCGGATGCGTCGTTATGGCAACGAGAATGTCGCCTTTTTTCACTTTTGCAAGGTCTGATATTGTTCTTACGATGCGCACAATCCCTTTCGCCCGGCCCAAAGAAGCGGGAACGCCTTTTATCTCCTCCGAGATTTTTCCAGAGGCGGCGACAGATATGCCAAGCTCGCTCAATGCAGGCCGCAGGCCGCTTCCGGATTTGCATGCGATTTTCTTTTCATAGGTGTAATAAATCACAAAGCCCGATTTTCTGCTTTCGATAATATTTTTTGGACCAGCAGAACCATTATCCAAAAAACCAACAATTTCCGCTTCCAGCAAATATGATGCATCCTCTGCCTTTATCGCCATCCTGCGCGCGATTTCTTCGAAAAGGATTCTACCGTAAAAAACGCCCTGCCGCCTGAAATCGTCTTTCAGGTCTTTCAAATAGGCCAGCCTCTTTGCGATATCAAGCAGCTGCATTTCCTCGTTCGAGGGATTTATTGCCGCAATAAGCGCGCCGTAGGAACTGACAGTTACTGCATCGGGCTTTTTCGCATGCTTTCCCAAATCGCTAACATGCGAAGCAAATTCTTCTTTTGTCCATGGCCTGTTATGAATATCCATGCACGGAAGCCACATAAATTTTTCGTAAATCTCGGTTTTTCCGGCATCATCTAACTTTTCCCATCCGGACGCAAGTTCGCTCAACTGAATAGACGCAGCCTTTTTATCCGGCCTTAATGCAATATCGTACAAGGCATGAGGGTTCCCGCTGCCTGTTTTGCTGCTAATTATCCCCTTTGCCGCCTCTGCGAAAAAGTTATTAATCAAAAACTGAATCCATATAAACGGCGCATACCGAAGCGACGTTCTCTGGTACTCGATGTATGCTTTTTTCAATTCGGGATTTGCCTTTTCCTTAAGATTTGACGATGAGATTCTTTCCGCGGTTTCGACGTAGCTGCTTCCGGTTTCCATGAATTGCTTCTCGAAGGATTCGTAATTTTTTGGCTTCTCCAGATATTCTTTCTTTAGCGAAGAAACAAACGCATCCCATTCCGCTTCATTTACATAAAGCGCCTCGTTTTTGTCTTCAGGAATATAAGCCTGCCCGTAAAACGGCGCCCTGACAATAAAATCGCATTCAGGGCTTAGCGAGCGCAGCGACATTTCGGTGTACTGCACGCCGTATTCGCGCGCCATTATCTTTTTCCATGCAGGTTTTTGGACAGAATCAAGAGTTGTTATGGGACGAGCCTGCAGGATATGGATTTTGCCGGAGCCGTCAATCGCCCACTCGATATCCTGAGGCGATTGATAGTGCTTTTCAATCGCAGCCACAAGTGCGGCAAGCGCGCCGATTTCGGAATCGCTTAAGACCTGTTCTTTTGCGGTGCGGCGCTCCTTTATTTTGCCGGATTCTTTCTCGATAACATAATTGTCCGGAATAATTTGGCCGCCCACAACCTGCACACAGGGGCCTGATGCAGCCTCGATTATGATTTCGCCTTTATTTCCGGTAACGGGATTTGCGGAAAACGCGACGCCTGCCTTTTTCGATGCGGCCATTTTCTGGATAACAACTGCAATGGAGACATCCCGCAAAGGAATGTTCTTCTGTGCCCGATAGCTTACTGCGCGCGGGCTGAACAACGATGCCATGCATTTTTCGATAGAACCGATAAGCCCGGTTTCATCCACGCCAAGAAAAGTGTCCTGCTGGCCTGCAAAAGACGCGCTTTTTGAATCCTCCGCCGTAGCAGAGCTCCGGACAGCGACAGGGCCGCCGAGCTTTCGATATGCATCGATGATTTCTTTTTCCGCGTCTTTCGGAATCTCAATTTTTTCTTTCAACCCGTTTTCCGTAATTTTGTCATAGAGAACGCACGATATTACAAATCCGTCCGGCACGGAAAACCCCGACTTTTTCAGCTCCCCCAGATTAGCGCCTTTTCCGCCCGCAACTGCTACGGAATTTTTATCGACATCCTTCAGCCACAAAATAGTTCTCATGCACCCACCGGCAGCCTATCTGAAAACATCGCCCGCCTTTAGCCCCAATTCTTTTCGGACATTTTTGATTCGCTTCGCATACTGTTCGAAGACTTCTTTCGGCTTGTGCAGAACGTAATATGCCGCCGAATTTTCGTAAAGCGAGCAATCAAACGCATCGACATCTTTTATCAGTTCCAAGAGCGGCTTGTTTGTAAAAACTTCTTTTTCGCTATGCTGCGCAATCGCTTCTGCAATAATTGCGATTTCCTCCGGCTTAAAATCGCCGGAATCTTCGAGCATATTTTTTGCGATTTGGGCGCCCAATTTTGCATGGTCTTTGTACTTTCCCTCAATAACCGCGTAAATATCATGCAGGCTGCATATGATTTCCGCAAGCTCGACATCAAGATTCCTTTTTTGCGCAAGAATCCTTCCGATCTGGCAGCAGCCGGCAGAATGTTTCAGTTCCCAGATTTTCGAGTTCTCGCGCAGAGAATCGGGAATTTTGCTTTCGAGAATCAGTTCCATCACTTTGCGCTGTATTTTTTCCGAGCGCGACAAATCATTACCCTTGAAATGGTGGAAGTCTTTTGGCATATAAATCATAATGCAATTAACTTTAATAGCGAATATCCGCTCATTTCTTGAACCCAAACAATGTCGTCTGCTTCCTTTTCTTTGCAGCCTCGTCAAGCTTAGCGAACATCGATTCGATTCGCTCGCGCGAGAAATTATGCTTTTCAACCATCAGCTCAAGCACCTTTTCGCGGTCAAACGCAGGCGCATCAAGCGAATAATTATGAAGGACCGGCGGGCTCTTGAAAAAATCGAATATATCCTTCGGATCTATTTCGTAATTCCACTCAACCTGCGACATGATTTTGTCAAACTCCTTGTGCTCAAGAACAAGCTTCAGCGCCTTTTTCTGGCCAATACCCGGGATTCCGCCGGGGTTGTAATCTGTTCCGACAAGAATGCCAAGAATAATCAATTGGTCATGCGTTATTTTCAGGTCTGCAAGAGTTCTGTCAAGAAATATCAGTTCGGGCTTTATCTCGCGGTAAATCGTTGTGCCCGGAATCTTCCGCTTGCCGGTAATGTTAAGGTTGCGCACAAGCCTCGGCGCCCCGAAAAGCATGGAATCCATATCCTGGGACACTGATGCGTAAGCGTCGCGGTTCTTTGCAAGATAAGCGGCCTGCGCCTCGCCTTCTGAGGGCGCTTGTATTATCGGTATGCCAAGCGCGCGGAGCAATTCCTTTGCCTCACCAATCATTTCAGGGGTCAATTTTGTCGCCATCTGCGCCTGCTTTTTCGCCTCAGCCTCGTCGCCCTCTTCAATGGCTTCCTCGCGCTTTTTTTCTGCGGCTTGTTTTATAGCAATGCGCGCATTCACAGTCATGCTCTTAAATTGGGGTCGTGGCCCATCGAAAACATAAGCGAGTTTTATGTTGTGCTGCATCAAATTTATGCTTCTGTAGAATATGCCGGAAAGATGCGACGTAACATTGCCGCCAAGATCCATAAGCGGCGTGCCGTCCTGCTGGCGGATAATTGTAAGAAACTGATAAAGCGTGTTGAAAGCATCCATTGCCAGGGTTTTTCCTGAAAGTGCCTCTGCGGATGTCTCTTCTTTTGTAACGATATCAGAAATCTTTACGCCCATGAAAGCTATTTAAACGTTTACTTTAATATATCTGAATTGGTTTCACCCAATGCATTTGTACGGGGTGAAATATCCGTTCGTTCCGCCTTGTGCACCATTGTGCGCGGAACTCTCGTCTTTTTTATCCAAGTAAATGGAGAATGATAAAAAATCATGCCGTTAATGCGGCAAGCTTTTTTATCCAATTAAATGGAGAATGATAAAAAATGCCAACCGTTGACATGAATTTATGCATGAAATGCTTCGCATGTGTTGGAGCATGCCCGAATAGCGCGATTTCTGATACCTCCAGCGGCCCGAAATTCGACAACAAGAAATGCACAAAATGCGGGACTTGCGCAGAAATGTGCCCAGCAGGTGCGATAAAGCTCTAAATTTCTCAAAAGAAGCCGTTTTCTCATTTCTGAATCGACGGCAGCCGATTTTGCAGCCGGAAACTGCCACTGATTTATAAGACGGACATTCCAATCACCTGGTATGCGTAAGGTGGTTTTATGTCCGGTGACAAATTCAAAGACATATTTGAAAAAGCGAAAGGAGATTACCGCGATGCGCTTCCAGAGCTAAAAAAGGAAATAAAATCAAAATATCTTTCTGAAAAAGAAGCGATAGATCTGGAATTCAAGGAAGGCATAGAAAAAGTGAGAACGGTATACAATGACAGGAAAAATGAACTGGAACGAAAAAGGAAAAAAGAATATAAGTCGAAGAAAGACGGCCTGCAAGATGAAATAGTCCGGAATTATTGGGATTCTATAGTCGCCGAATCGGGGCTTGATCCGGATTTCCTGAACCGCGATGCGATAATCGCGGCAATGTTCGGCAAAGCACCCGAGATTGAAGAAAAGGAAGAGGAAATTACAGAAGCCAAAGAAGAAAAGAAGAAATTCGCGCGCTCAAGATATGCGCACATCCCGGAGATAATAACGGAATTGGGAAACGATGCGACATCCGCGAACATAACCCGAAAACTCATTGATTCGAACGTGGATACGGATGCTAAAAAAGTAAGCGTCACGCTTGCCAGTTTCAAAAAAGAAGGCATCATCGATTCAAAGCGCGTGGAAGGAAAGAGATATTCTATATATTATGTAGTGTAAATCGACAATAGCCAACTAGTCCACTTGACTGCAGAAAAGGAGGAATCCGGTGCCTGAACAAGTATTGCAAAATAATTCAGTCGCCCTGAGAATCATACGGCAAGAGGATTATCGGTAAAGGTCGCCATAGCCCAGTTTTTCCGCAAGCGTTTTGGATTTTCTGGATATGAGGTGGCGCGCAAACCCCAGAGTTTGAAATTCGGAATCCTTTAAAGAGATGCCTTCTATTTTGCTTGCGATATTTACCGCCACTGCAGCAACAACCGAATGCGGATTATTGTCATATTCATTGCGGTCCTTTTCCATATAATCATGCAATATGTTTTTTGCGCCTTTAGAAATAGTCTCGAAATCGTCAAGATTTAGACTTCTGCATAGTTCATCACTCATATCCGCAGCTTCCATTTGAGGTATTCCGGCAGCTTTTCTTATAGCGCTCAATGCACCGAACTTGGGCTTGATATCGCGCGGAGGCAGACATCTTTTTTGCTCGTATGCGAGATAAACCGAAGCAGCTACTTTATCAAGCGCAGAGTATTTAGGGATTGCCCTTGCAATTTTGTAGATGGCAAGCGCAGCATCAATCAAGGCCTTTCTGTGCTCGAGAGGAGGATTTGATTTGTCAATAAGATCTCGTATATCGTACATCCCGGACACCCCCTCAGAAATCAAGAAGCAACACCATCACAGCGATTCCGGCGATAAAGGCGATAAGCTGAACCGCCGATTTTGCCGGATTTGTTTCCTTGTGCAATTCAGGTATAAGATCAGAGCCGGCAATATATATGAACCCGCCTGCTGCGAAAGGTATCAGTATCGGCAGAAAATTTGCTGCCCGCTCGCCAAGTATCAGTGCGAACAGCGCGCCTATTACTGCAGTAAGAGAAAAAAGAAAATCAAAAAGCATCGCCTTTTTCTTGGAATAGCCTGCATGAATCAATACGCCGAAATCACCCATTCTCTGCGGAATTTCATGGAAAACTATCGCTATGGTTGTTGCCACACCCACCGGAATTGAAGCAAGATAACTGCCTCCAATAAGAAGACCGTCTATAAAATGATGCACGCCATCACCCACAAGGTTCATAAATGCGACCGGATGCGGATGATGCTCTGAAGTAGGTATGTGACAGTGGCGCCAGTGTACAAATTTCTCAAGCACGAAAAAAACTACGATGCCTCCAAGAAGGCTCAGCGACAGAGTCATATTGAAGCCATAATTCTTTGCAGCCTCCGGAAGAAGATGTATGAAAGCATCGCCGAAAAGCGCACCTGCAGAAAAGCTCACAAGCAAGAGCAATATTTTTTCAAGGGTTCTCCCATTCATCGGAAACGTGAAAAGCCCGACAAATGAAATAAGGCTCACAAGAACAACACTTCCCAAAGAATATGCCCATGCATCCATCCTAAATCACTGAATAAGTACTTTTATATTCTTTATATGAAATTTGAGAATCCGGAGAGATATTTTACGCTTTATACAGGTAAAATGTATCTCAACATATCAACAGACGCATTTAAATCATCTCGTTTCGCTGCGCTAACTCGAAGCTTTAAAGCAAAGCTTTAAATAGTATATTAACCATTTAGTAGTAGTCATTACAGTAAGCGAGCTACTTACGCTGCACAAACCAGTGTAATGAACAAGTAACACTCAATTAAACGACAACAAGCGAACATGCTTATATACTAGTAATGACAAAATAAAAGGAAGTGATATAAATGGCTATAAACTTTACAAATATCGTTGGTAAACTTGCCGGTTTGGGCTTTTATGACTTCGTACTGCCCTGGTTGCTGTTCTTCGCCGTAGTTGTCGGCGTGCTGAATAAAGTGGATCTTTTCGGCGGTAACAAAAAAATTAACGCAATAATCGCTGCGGTGATTGCATTTTTCGCAGTAGCATTTGTTCCTGTTGGCGGAATAATGGCCTACTACGGCACACTTTTCGGCGTGGGCGGAATGACAATTGCTGTTCTGCTGCTAATAATCATACTTGGCGGCACTCTCGGATACTCAATAAAAGATTATGAGGATAGCTCTTGGGTAAAACCGTTAATCGGCCTTGTGGTTATTGCACTCGCAGTGCTTGCATTTAGCGCATCAACAGGCGGCCAAATAAACCTGCCTGGTCTTGACAGCGACACATGGACAATAATATTCATACTTGTCTTTGTGCTGCTCGCAATCTGGTACGCTGAAAAAGGCGCTGGTACTCCTGCGCCAAGCACCCCGAAAGAGCATAAAAAAGAATAAACTATAATAAATACAATTCATTCGGAGCGGCCTAAAAACCGCTCCATTTTATTTTTTTAACGAAGCTAAAAAAGCTTGAAAATCCGAAAATAACATTTCATTTATAATTCTTTATTCACAATAAATTAACTGGAGATAAATATGGCAAATATTTTTTCAAGAATGCTGTCAAACCTGACAAATCTGGGTTTCTACGATTTCGTGCTTCCATGGATGCTGTTTCTTGCAATAATCTTCGGGCTTCTTCAGAACAAGAAATCAATAAGCGAAGATCCTGCAGTAAACGGCGTAATTTCAATAGTTGCGGCTTTTTTCATAGCATATATAGCACGCGGAATGTTCTATGCAAAATTCTTCGGCATATTCGGAGGCGTAATTGCGACATTTTTGATATTGATAATATCTCTTGCAATGTTTGGAATAAAGCCTGAAGAAACCCTTGGCTCAAACAAAACCGCACTAGGAATAGGGATTGCAATAATAATGCTGATGATATTCATCTCAGCAGGCGCGTTTGAGGAACTATTCGGTACTTCCTTAGATAGCGATACGATAGCAACTGTCCTTATCTTAATCGGCCTGCTTGGCGCAGCCGCTTTCATTGGCGGTAGCGGGGGAGAACATAAATAATAACGTCATAGAGCTCTGCTGAAAAAGGCCATTCTATGGAACTCCTCTTCATAACAGGAAACAAAGGCAAGCTTGACGAAATCTCACGATTTCTTAAGGATTCGAACATCACGCTGGTTCACAAACATCTCGACTTAGTTGAACCCCGAAGCGAGTCATTGACAGAAATCGCGAAAAGTAAGGCAATAGATGCTCAAAAAACAATAAAAACCCCCTTTATTGTCGATGATTCCGGCCTCTTTATAGACCGCCTTAACGGCTTCCCGGGAACAAATTCTAACTGGGTGTTCAAAAAAATCGGCTATTCAGGGATATTAACGCTCCTCGAAGGCAAAAAAGACAGAACAGCTGCATTCAAATGCGCAGTTGCTATCTCTCTTCCAGGCAAAGAAATCGTTGTATTTGAGGGTATTAAACACGGAACAATCGCAAATGAAGCGCGCGGCACAGATGGATTCGGTTACGACCCGGTATTCATTCCAAAAGGCAGTAAAAAATCATGCCTTGCGGCAAGCTTTTCCAGCGAAGCTGGAAAAACGTGGGGCGAAGCTCCTGAAATAAAGAATATCCGCTCGCATCGGCAGCAGGCGATTGAGAAAATGGTGAAGTGGCTAAGGGAAAATCCAATCCGCTAAAGCACTATTTCTGAACTCTCCTTGAAAACGACATATGAAACATAGCTTTCGAGCTTCTGTATTCCGCCAAGAGGAAGTATTTTATCCTGCGCGACTTTTGCGTATTCGTCCTGGTCTTTTACCTTGACCTTCACCAGATAATCCCAATCCCCGGAGCATGAATGCACTTCGAGAATTTCCGGGATTTTTGCGAGGCGCGCGCCCAATGCTTCCATCGATTCCTTGCTATAATAGGTTTTCTCGTAATTGACCTTTATCACTGCGAAAACAATCATAGATTTGCCGGCTTTTTTCCCGTCGATTTCCACCTTGTATCCGCGGATAATGCCGCATGCTTCGAGTTTTTTCAGCTTCGAGTGAAGTGTTGTGGTCGGAATTTGCAGCGCATGGGCAATTCGCGTAGTCCTTGGCACGCACAAATCGCCTTTCTGCAGCAAATTCAGGAGCTCGCGCTCCTTTTCATCGATTTCTTTCATTATTAATCATCTTTTTTGGAATGATATACGATATTATGCGCGAAAATATATATGCTTTTCGCATTTTTGATGGAAATATATTTAAGAAATGGAATATTATGTGATTACTCAAAGGTGATTTATATGAAAACGAAGCACGAAAAATATGACTACAACAATTATCTAAACTTAAAAGGCAGAAATGCACTGCTCATAGATGTCGAGCCCAAAGACGAAATGACACTTTACGACTTTACGAAATATTTTAAACTAAAAGAAAAGGGGCTTGCGCTGAATATAAGAAGGCCTATTATAGTGCGCGGTGTATCTCCATACAACGATGGAACCGAGGATGATACTATAGGCTATAAGAAAAACGAAACGAGTTCCCCATTTTTCGGAGGTTTGATAAAAAACCACAGTGTGAAAAGAGCAGTTGTAATAGATTTGAATCAGCTTCATGAGAATCCACTATATAAAGAGGCGTTTGAATTCGTTTTTTCAGGAATGTTTGATGGCGGAAAGACAGATAGAATTATAGAAGAGACATTGGAGTCTCCTCCCTACGATAAGTTTCCAAGTTACGAAGAAGCACTCCGCGAGTATTATCACAGCGAACTTAATGAGAAAGGTCTTGAAGATCCTAGCGAGAAAATCCACAGCAAAATTGCACATACACTCTACGAAGATCCGCGTTTTTCCTCAGAGGATCTTGCTTTGCTTTTATACAATTGGGCAGATGAAAGGCGAATAGTAGGCTCCTATAAAGGCATAGATACACTGATATCCAATCGTGTTTTGCAGGATGCCTCGCTTGATCCTAAGACGTTTAACATTCATTGCCCTTCTTTGGGGATTTAGAGGGTGAAAGCGATGAATAATTACAAGGAACTCGAAGGGAAAAAGATAAAATTATGCGATCTACGGCTTTCAGATCCTAATGATCCTGTAACGCTTGCGGATTTTAACATTCATCCAGCACTCACATATTTGGATTTAAACTACCTAAAGAACCGATAGTTGTATATGGAGCATATTATCTCGATAGGGGATGTCCTGATTTTCGTTTTTTACTCGATCGGTATGCTAATGAAGGACCTGCAGCCCCATTCAATGGCGGCATATTCACTAATGAAAGCAAAAAAATAGTGAATGCAATAGTGATTGACATGGATATGCTTGAAGACTCACAATACAAGAGTACTTTTGAACTGGCATTTAATGTAAATCGAGACTGGGACATTGTAGACGAAGATACAACACCATTTTATGTAAATAAGCTTAAATCAAAAGGCGTAACAGATCCAGCCATTGTGGATAACCTGCAACTGAATTATTCCGTAATGCGTAAAGAAGATTATTTGAATATGTTGCCCTTAGTAGTGTCCAGCAAAAAATCAATACTGATAAAGGCACCCGATACAATGGATGAACTTATAAAATACCTCGGCTACACGGACTACGAATACCAGGACTACGAGAACTAAACCGAAGTATCACAGAGTTATAAGCCAATTTATTGCTTTTGCGCCAAAATCGACAGATTAACCCTCACATTCATGGAAGCTTTATCGAACTTTTTCGTCGTTTTCTGCTCGATTGCGCCCAATTTTTTGAGTTCATCGAGATTTTTGTCCGAAACTTCCAGGATTTTAAGGCCTGCCGTGTCAATTGCCCGGACATATTCCTTTTTTTAGCGCCTGAAAACGAGCATATCGACAGGTTTGCCATATTCATCGGCAAAAAGGCTGACATTATAGCGCAGATTTCCTTTCAAATCCCTTGCATAATTCCCGGATTCAGGCGGATTCACAACAGTGATCATCACATATCCACCACTTTTTGTGACTCTGGACATCTCAACAATAGCCTTTTTGTAGTTTTCAATGTGGTTTATGGTCCAACTCGATTTTGAACGAATGTTCAAAAGCTTGGCACGTTCAGTGCCATGAGTTCACAAAATCAAAAACTTCTCTTTTCCAGCATAAATTGAGGGCATCTTCTACAACAACTCTCTCTTTTAAGCGGAATTTTGCCAGGCATGCCATCTCTTTTGAGAAGTCGGATGCAAAAACTTTGCTTTCCACATATTTTTGAAGGCTTCAGCCACCCTGCCTGTGCCGCAGCCTATGTCTAGCACAGACTTTCCCTCAAATCAATGTCCCATTTCGCAAAAAAGTACTCGAGCAATGCAAATTCAATTGCCGAGCCAAGCGAATCCTGCCTGCAATACGGGTTGTCATCGTACTTTTTGGCAAACTTATTATATATCTCTCTTATTTCTGCCATGAAACCTTCCCATTCACACATTTTGAGTTTTGCTTATTATTGGCTTCGAAAGAATATATGCAAAATAACGCCCAAATCAGCCCCCGCTAAAAGTCTTGCGTCTTTTGACCGAGTAAAGACATACGCAAGACATCGCAAGACAGGAAAGACAGCAAGGACTCAAATAAAGACAAAAATAATTAATCAAAAAAAAACATTTAAATACTTCGACAGATAATAATGGCGTGGTGTGGAAGGATTGCTCTGGTTTTTGTGTGTTTTATCATTGGCATGCGTTCATAGCGCCTGCTAGTGGTTATGCATATTAGAGATTGAGGAAAGTCCCCCCACGGATGCAGCAATGCATTTAATCCCAGAAAACTGGGGCGCCGGGAGGCGCGGCTACGGATTAGAAACGATACAAATCGTGGTTAAGAATGAGCGAAAGCGACGTTTCCACAGATTTGATGAAACGATTTTCGGGCTCGAAAGAGACCGAAAAGCTTGGAAATTCGCAAGAATTTCCATGACCGTCCATGCGTGCAAGTCGAACGACGCGCGCGAAGCAATTCGCGTCTTTCACGAAAGTGAGAGGAGTCTAATGCGATAAAGCCTATCAGCACCGGCAATTGCGCCGGATGCAAAGACGGGCTGAACAAAAGGGGGCTTACTATCCATTTTGAAAGTTGAACGCAATTCAACTTTCGAAAGCTTGAAACCCGCAAGGGTTTCAAGACACCACACATATTTCAAATAAAATGTGAGTGATCATACGGAGAATTCAAGCATTAAATAAATCGCGATTATCGCGCTGATTCTTGGCATCCTTGGAATTCTCGCGCTCCCAAATCAGCCATTGAGCAGCATTCTTTCAAGTTCTCCTTACAATGGCTGCAGCATTGATTCTGACTGCACCCTGAAAGTTACCACGTGCCACACCTGCGCCTGCGAAGCGGCCAATAAGGACTGGAAACCGTTTTGCCTTGTAAAGTCAGCAGCAGACGTATGCAAGCAGTGCGACCTAAGCGCGTTTGAGATAAAATGCGTTGAGAATAAGTGCCAAAAAGTCTTGAAATGAGTATGTTTCCCGAATGAATTGTGAGATGTGTGGGAATTGTTTTACTTCTATAAAGTAACTAATCACCGAAAGACACATTCGGCAAAGCTGCGCATGAAAAAATAGAATTTAATCCTCCCATTTGTGCTCAGGATTTCGCGGAATTATTATCCACGCAATGAAATATAAAAGAACACCCACCCCATAATAAAATACAGAAACGGCCCATATAAGCCGGATTATAACCGGATCAACTTCAAGATATTCTGCAATTCCGCCGCACACGCCGCCGATAATCTTCTCTTTTCCGGAACGATATAGCCTTTTAACTGGTTTTTTCTCATCGGCTGTTGAAGCTGATCTGCTTGCTTTTGGGCTTGTTTTTTTCATGAAAATCACATCATCTCAATTTTGATTCCATCCTTTGTATACGCCTTAGAATTTCATTATTCTGCGCTCTTATGTCTTCTATCTCATCAAAAAGGCGCTTTTCAGTATATGTCAGCTCCCGCCCCTGGCTTGTTGGCGAATCAACTGACCGCTCGGGGATATTGCTGCCGGAATCAGGAAAACCAACATTTTTGTTCATATCCTGAAGGCTGCTTACCTGAGGTGATGAATTATATGGAGGCATCGGGTTATTCAGACCACTTCCCTGCTGTCCAGGCATATCACGGCGTATCTGCAAAGGCGGTGGCGGTTTTGGCGGTTCCATACGGTCTAAGTCATCATTAAAATCAAGGGGATTTCCTTTAAACTCACTGTCAGGATCTCCAAATCTTCCGAAGTCATCATTGCGGCCAAACGCACTTGATGAAGGCGCTGATACCTGAGATGCTGGCCTTTGATTAAACTGACTGCCGAATTTATCCTGGCCGGCAAGAACGCGCTCGGAAACAGAAGATCTGGCAGCGCTTGTTTGTGAAGAATTTGCAAATGGTGAAGAGGATCTTGAAAATGCCGTATCTATTTTCGAATCAATATCATCTCGACTCCCGCTTCCTCCGAAAGACGATTTAAGTTTACTTAGAATTCCGATAGTATCACCCATTAATGCTATTTATTATTGGAATTTGGAGTATATAATGATTAACGCAAAGATGATATCTTTTAATGACATATGACTGAAATAAAAAATATTTACAAACGTTTTTTTATACAACCTCCGCCAATAGTATGTTATGTCCGAACATTCAGGCGAACACGGCGCGCATACGCCAACTGGCAAATGGGATCCTGAATTGGCGGAAATAAGCGGCGGCGCCAGCCGCTGGAGTCCTTCAAATCACCCGGTAGGATATATTCTTGGAGTAAGCCCGGGATTCTCGCAAATGGGGCAGGGCGAAGAGCGGTTAATAAACATGGGTCTTGCGCGAAAAATAGTAAAAGCCGCGCGCCTCGGTTTTGATTTCACCGAAATCGACTACGAAGCGCTTTCTGAAATGTATGAGCCGTATGTAGACAAGCTGATAAAGCATGTCAAGGAAGTGCAGAACATGGAAGTCGGCCTTCATCTTCCTGTAAAAGTAGATCTCTGCATAGCGAATGCATTCGAATGGAAAGAGATGCATGAAATTCTGCGCAAAGGCGCATACTCTGCGCGAGAAGTTGTCGGCGCAAAATTCTTTCTGTTCCACACATCCTCAAGAATACGGCCGCATGTTACGTTTACTGTAGGGCATCAGGAAGCGAGCGTGCAACAGAATTCGTTCAGCGGAATGAACCTGGGGCAATGGATGGATGAAGTTGATAATGGCAAATTCAAAGACCCGAAAACCGGCAATACAATTAAAACACAAAACCGCATCAGTGATTGGTTCAAGGCAATGTTTACAAAAGTACTTTATCATATGATGGGAATGGCTGGAGATGTTGGCGTACTGACATTTTTAGAAAAATACGGATCATTTGAAAAAGGAGTTGAAGCGGCTGCAAGTAGAATGGAAGAGTTGCAACAGAAAGCATGGGAAGACAATGCAAAACGTGAAATGATCTCATTACTTAGGTCCAGAATAGAACAACTTGCGGCCACTAGAAACCCAAATATGCAAACTGAAATAAATCATTTAGTAAGCCTGATAGATCACATTGAGAAAGAGCCGCTTGAAAAAGAACTCAATCTTGGAGATTATGAACGTGCCAAAGGTCGCACAATAGCAAAATGGCTAAATAATGGCAAACCGCCTGAAGAAAGTATCGGAAAACTGGACAAAAAATTTAAAGAATGGTCTATTTGTGAAGATGTTAAAAATAATGCTATTCGTATCGATTTTGACAAAGTGTTTGATTTCTGGGTAACAAAAGGCTCTGAATGTGAAGAACAAATAGCATATAGAGTTGTTGCAAAATTCATGTACTGGACAAAAGATCCGCTATGGAAAGACATTGTCGGCGATTATGATCCGGACATCATAATAAAGTGCGCAGACCTTGGAAAATCGCAATACGACAAAGACGTTTTCACAAAAAGCGACATAACTGAAGGCTTACAGCACGCTGAAAAAGACAAAGAAGCTGGTGAAAAAAAGAAGACAACTATTGATGATCTGGTAAAAAAACTCATCACAGCGGTCGCATGCAAATACATAGAAGGACATTTGTATGTCAGTGGTGATCTCTTTGGCATGGCTGCAGAATTTCCCGAATTCAAGCATCTTAAAGACGAATCAGTGTACAACTACACAAAGGACGCAAAAATGATGATTTTCATCGAAACATCAATGCCACCCGAAGGCCAGGAAGGCGAACTGAGGATTATGTCCGCGCATGACCATGTCGAGCTGGTCAAACATCTTGACAAAGGCGAAATTACGGGATATACAATGGACTTTGAGCATCTTACAGTAAACTTTGTGAGAGTTACGGATGACATAAAAAGCCTAAAAGAAGGCGATGCGAAATACATAAAAATGATGCATATCAACGCCCCGAGACCCATAATAGGTGCCCATGCACCCATACCGCTCATGTCGCACGATATGTTTGTCATATACGAATGGCTTTTTGACCTGCGCAAAAAAGGCATGAAGAACGCTTACTTCATCTGGGAAATGGGGGGGTTTGGCATCGACCAAAGCGCAATAGCTTTCAGAAATATGGTTATTGAGCTTGCAAAAGACACTGGCCCGAAAGACCTACCGAAAGAATTTTATGGATTGGACGATACGTTGTGGGCTGCGCAACACCACGCAATAAGGAATCATGGCCTTGATCCTCTGAAAGGCATGATAATGGTGCCTGAAATCGATCACGGAGTTCTTTCGAAAGCTGCTCATGAAAAGGGCAAGGCAAAGGAATGGGAGGAGGAAAAGTACAAGTATTGATTTTAACGAGTATTGTGCAATTGTAATTTGACGATGAGGAGGAGAAATACAAATACTAAAGTCCCAGAACTCTCACAATTTTTGCGCGCAAATTATTTGCAAAATCTTTTCCTTTGTCTGTCAGCGAATATATTTTTCTCTGCCTTTTGCCTTCAACTTTTACACTGACTTCAACAAAACCTTTTCTCTGCATAGCCACAAGAAGCGGATATATCTGGCCCGGGCTCAGAACTTTTCCTGTTGCGGCCTTGAACTCCTTCATTATGTCGTAACCGTGAGCAGGACCTTTGAATAATATAAATAATACATAAAGCTTTGTCAAATTTGTGATAAATGACTCTTCACGTTTCATAAAAATCATTATTTTATTTGTTGCAAAAGTTTAAATATGTTATTGGATTACATATCTTTTAATGATATATGAAAGAAAAATATAATTGAGAAGTTGAACGGGCTTGCGAAATGGGGTGGTATTATATAAAAAAGTGCCCGTCAAGCCACTTCATAGTTAGTGGCTTGTTATGATTTTGAAGCATGAAAAAATTTCAATGCCCCCCAACTTCCCCTTTTTCATAACTATAACGAAGCCCAAGACCAGGATTAAGAATACGTAACCGGCAAAAAGAAACTGCATTACTCAAACGCAATCTTCTTGAACTTCTCGCCCTTATGCAGGGATTCAAAATCCGCAACAGAAAGCACAAAAGGCCTGTTTGTCTCGCTGATTCTTTTTGCCGCCATCTGTATCAGCGCGTTTTTAACCCTCACATTTGCTGCAACAAAATATGCATCCTCGTTTGCAACATTACCCTCAAGCATCGCGCGCTCAAGGCTTGATGCTAGAATGACTTTTATCTGGCGATCCTTTTTCGACAAAACCCACACATTGCTTGTCCGATTCACGCTCCATCCCTCGCTCCTGAAAAGCTTTTCTGCAGCAGCTGCAAAAGCCTCTGAATTCAATTCATCATGCGGCATACCGAAAGTCCTTGAAAATGCTGCGGCGCCCTTGTTTGTCAAAAAATAAAAAATCGAGTTCTGTCTATATACTTTTGCATTTCGGAAGCCCATATACCCGTCGGACACTAAGCGATCGGCATTCTTCTTGAAGGTACTGCCCGACATTGAAATTCCGCCGTATATCTCCGATGTTGCAGATGCATCGAATCTGCCAAGGACGCGCATAATCTTAAGGCATGCGTCGGGCAAATCGATTTTCCCCGCGTCTTTCTGCACCCCATTCTCGCGGATTTCGGGTGGTCGGGGTGCTATTTGAGGCGCGGCTGGAGGCGGAACCGGAACATCTGATTTTTCTTCAGCAATTTCGGCATGCTCCGGCTCTTCATGGTGATGTTTTTTTCTTTTCATATGCTCCCTTATGCGCGAGGCTTCAGATAGCGGCGGCTCGATAACTGTATCTTCGGGAAGCTGCGGCGCTATTTGCGCGACCATTTCGTCGGTTACCGTGCCCTTGTTCACTTTCGCATGCGGGAAGCGTATAAGGAACGGATGCGGAAAGCTGAGGCGGCGCGCAAGCAAAAACCCGTCGCCTACCGGAAGCTGACGCAGATAAGTGCCCTCCGTCTGGTAATTCAGGCCGAGCATGCTGCATGCATCCTGGATGTCTGAAGAATACTGCGTGTCAAGCCCGAGGTTCATGTAAATGTGGGTGCTGGTGTTTCCAAGAGCAGGATAGCTGATAAGGGAAGGATGCTGGTCAACATATATTATTCCCATTCCAAGCTCGCGCACCTCGCGAAAAACAAGGTCAATAACGCTTTCAGTGCCCATCTTTTTCGATTTCTCGCGGTTTAAAACGTGATGCGCCTCCTCCAGGACAATCACGCCCTGAAGCTGTTCTTTCGCATTTTTTACAATGAGCCAGTCGCGCAGCCACTGCAGAATAATCTCTATAAAAAATGTCTTGTCGTTCGTTGTAAGCGCGTCAAGCTCAAGAATCGTTATCTTCTGCCCCTCAAAAAAACTTGATGGCAAAATGCCTTCGTTCGTGTCGAAAATCTCGCCGGTTTCACGGAAGCAAAGCGACTCCAGCGGCCTCTGCGCAGTCACAATCCAGTTCCGCTCACGCGCGGAATTCTTGTCGCTTTCAAGCGCGTCCAAAAGATATTTTACGCCGCGAAGCTGGGGATAATCAAAAGGCTTCGGATTCTTAAAAACCGTATCAAGCGCCTTTAATATGATGTGCCTTCCCCCGCCCAGAAGCCAGTAGGCGTGATCAAATATCTCTGCAAACTCTTTTATCCACTGCGAAATTTCAACGCCTGCCGGAGGGCGCAACGGATTGAACTTGAAAGGCGAAAGGTTTCTGCCGATAGTGAAAATCTGCACCCTGTCTTTTAGTTCGGGAATATTGATGAGGTCGCGGTAATTTCTTTTTGAGAAATCAAATATCAGGACAGGCACGTTTTTTTCCGAAAGCTGATTGACAAGATTGTGAACCACGTTTGTCTTTCCGTAGCCCGAGGACCCAAAAATTCCGACATGCGTAAGGAACATGCTGCTGTCAATGTTGAAGGGATACATCGCCCGCTTTCCGTAAAGCACAGTGCCTGCAAAAATGTCTCCCTTTGATGCGGTTTCGCGCGAAGGAGCCTCCATCAGAACGCTGTCTTTCAGGCTCTCGTCGGCAAACGCAGCGGCCTTGACTGAATCAAGCATTTCTATTACGCGCTTTTTTGTCTCCTCATCGCCGAGAAGATATGCCTGCTCGATTTTCAGCGCGTTATCTTTACCAAGAACAGGAACGAGCTTTTTTATCTCGTTTGCGATATCAACGCGGACATAATCTGCCATTTTTTATCATTCTCCATTTACTTGGATAAAAAAGCCGAGAACGATGCGTCCCATGGTTCATAAGGCATCGTGAACGGATTTTTCGCCATTAGTTTATGCTGCGGGCGAAAATTATACCTCGCCTCCAATCGGCTCGGTACAATGAGCTTCAATGAACCTTGGGCACAAATACATTATACCTCGCCTCCTCCCCACTCAGTCTTTGCCCAGCGGCGATAGCCATCGTTCTTCTTCGGCGGCTGCTTTTCCTCCTTCTTTCCCTTTAGCCTGTTGATGAGTCTGCGGATTGCGCGCCCTATATCGTCGCGTATGTCGCAGTAAATACAATATGTAAGGCTTCTATATCTCATATATTTTCCGCTCACGACCATGAATATCACCAAATAACTTTCGATAACAGTTGGACTTAAGACACATATGGGGTGGGAAGTATTTAAAGATTCGCAGAATCTGGATAAGCGAATCTTTAAAGCCGAGAACGAGCGAAGCGAGTGAACTGATTTAAAGTTATATTATATCTTTTAATGACATAATTAACAAAATAAAAAAATAAAAAGAAGGAATTGATAAGTCAGAATTTTCTAAAAAATCTCTTCCCTCTGTCTCCTCCACGCGCCTTATCACGCTTTTCTCCGCCCTTTGGACGCTTATTTGTTCTGGTTCCACTCATGCAACCATTCCTCCGGAATTTTGTGCCCTGAACGGATCTTCTGCAGCAGCTAATGCTGCAATTCGTTCCGCAGGCTTCATCCCCAGAACAGCCGCTAATGCGTCTTCCGGGGTTTTACCTTGTCCCATGAATATCATGTAAAGAATAGTCATGGTACTCCTTAGTGGTTCTATGTTATTTTGCATATTTTTTCACTTGATCCCCTCTACCACCAAATCCAGTAAAGACTGCAAATTCCTTAAAAACCTTTTTAGAAGTAGTCGGGATGTCTGCATGTCTTCACTGAAAAGACTGACATCAAAAATATTTGCTAAGCAACAGTTAGTTAGCAATACCGTTTTTGAATCAAAGTTGGATGTGTAGAGACTATGAATCAATGAAATGAGCCGAAATCACGCCCGTGATTTTATACCCGCTAATATTTATAAAGCTTTTGTCACTCTAAAGAAGTAATTATGCGAAGTAACCCTTCTTTAATAGAAGCCTATAAGGTTCATTAGCTCAGCTTTTGATTGAATTGAAAATCGATGCAATCTTGCTCTCCATAGCATACTGCTCCTCAAGTTCCCGAAGCTCTGTAGTTATCTCAAGCAGGTCGCGCCAGAATTGCACGTTCTCCTTGCGTTTTTCCCGCGCGAGAAGGGAAATGTCCAGCATAAAGTCGCGCTTATCCGACAATTCCGCAAGAGTGCGCATGAACTCCTTTCTCGTCTGAATATCATCATTTACTTCAGCAATTATCTCGCGATTGACTTTCTTGCGCTCATCAACTGCAGTTTTCAGCTCTGCAATCCGCTCGCCCAAAAATCGCACGCGATCGAACAGATTTCCAATTATCACCGGACTGACGCGCTGGAGCGATTTTATTTCCTCATCTTCGGAGCGCGGCATTGTTTCTCTCTCGCGCACTTTGACTATCTTTTCCTTCGGCTCCTTTTCAAGATAAGGTTCCTCCTTTAGCAGCGGCTCCTCCGGCTCAGGGGCTTCAAGCTCGCGGTAGTTCTCCTCGGGCTTGATATAGCGCTTTGTCAAATCCTCTTCTTTTTTCTGTCGGAGAACCATAAAATCACATCATTCCATTCCAATCACGAAAGACGGAACAGAGGAACTTAAGACAATTATGTGCACGGGAATATTTAAGCGTTATTTTGTGTATCTTTTAATGATACATAGTTAGAAAAAATAAAGAGAAGCATCAACGATTTCGTCGCATTTAGGATAGGACATTATCAGAATTGTGTTGATGCTTCTTTGGACGAGCTATTTTTTCAGCTTCGTTCCTTCAATGTTTTTGCCTTCTACGTGCATTCGCTGTCTCATTCTTCGGGTAGTTTGTACCTTTTCGATGTTGCCTGAAAGAATTTTTGCGAGAATCAATGCAGCTCTCACATCTTTTAAGACGCGATTACCGACATTACTTATTGATCTTAGGTCTAAATTCCCGCTTCGCAGTTGATCCCTTATTTCTTTGCGCCCTTTGCCAAATATTCGGTGTTTATCCAGTATTCGCTCTATAGCCTCTTTATGTATTTCGTACACAGTTATCGGATCAATTCCCCTTTGGCCAATCATGAAGTTTGGCTGATCGATCACTGGTGTTGTTGTTGCAGAATTGCCGCGCAAGCCATCGCCGACGATATTACTGCCTGGAAAGCCGCTGCCACGTTCATCACCGTACATTCAACCACCCGCTACTTATCCTTTTTTCCTCTACGATACCAATTTTAGACATTCTTATGGTTTTCATTTAATCCCTCGTTTATTTTCTATTTCTGTTCTTTTGTGGCTGCTATTGTTCTAAACGAGAAAAATACCCGCCGCCACTTCATTAAGATCCTTTTAGAATTTAGACTTGGAGCCATTGTTAATTATGCTCCCTGATGCCTGCGGATCATTTACTCTTTCGAGAAACAAGCATCAGTCATGAAAGATTCCTAAGAACCCCTTATGAATATAAAATAAATTTGGATGAAACGAAGCATTTCTGCTCGTTCCATCTCCCATTGTTTCGAACTCTTTTATTCGGCTTCAAATTTGGTGGACTTGCTTGATGACCGAATCGTCATCATGGTCAGACGGTTGTTTCATCCGAATATCTATCTCTTTTATCCGACCTTTTATCCGGCGGTTATCCTTTTTAGATACTAATTGGTCTGCCACCTATACCACCTTGCTGCCCTATATTTTTCTCATGCCGCTCTTTTCTTTCCTTCAACACTTGTTTGTGTGTTTTATTTTTCTTATTTGTCTGTTCCATATCTTTTCCTTCTTCAGCAGCACCGATGCTCACTATGCTGCTAGTATCCCCTCTTACGTTTTTATTTAGTACCGTTAGAGGTGTGAGAATAATTCAACTTAAGACACAAGATTTCAGAAATACATAAATAATTCTAGTACAAGTGTCTTAATTGTCTCTTGTCTCGGCTTTCTTCACCATCTCGAATAATTATACTCGCGATGCTTCAACCTGACTGCGTCTAAACGACGAATCAGATTAAAGAAAAAAGTCTCGTAAGTAATTTATTAAAGTTGTTTTGAAAAAACATGAAATGACCCGCTTATAACTTACTAACAGTTATTAAGTTACTAAGGTGTGACAGTTCACTACTCTAAAAAGAATAATGCGCGCGAATCTTTATATGCTTTAGTAATTTATCGACAAATGCCGTAAATTTTAATTTATATACTAGAGAGCACAAATAAATACATCGGGTTTTACCAATGCAGCTTTTAGGCGCGAATCATCTGAATTCATGGCTAATGTCCGCCACACCTAAAGTAATGTCTGCATATATCGCATTCACCAACAATACCGGCAGATAATTCTCGGGAATGATTCTAATAACCTGCGCATAATATAATCCAACCAAATTCTGATGACCCGCATAATCTCGTTTTATCGCTTTAGAATTGATTTTCTTTTTTTGTTCTTCAGCGATGCTTGATACCAACCCGTCGGTTGTGCAATTTACTGATAAAATATGGAAAAAGATGTTTTGCGCAGGTTTAATGCGCTTGTCGACACTCACGGATTTTTCAATGATTTGCAGATGTGCCCCTGCGGATTTGAAACGCTTGGCGGCTTTGATGCAGAAACATTGGCAGCGGAGCTAATAGAGCGCGCTGATAGCGGTAACTACAGCGAAGAAGACTGCAATTACCGCCCCATGAAATGGATAGAAAAAGCCATTATGATGTCCGAGCGCCTTATAGGAACACGGGAAGGCGAGGTTCCTAAAGAAGCGATTTACAAAACGGTTCAAGAACTTTGCCCAGAATACGGCAAAGAAAGCGTGAGCTTTAAGGAAGCCGAAGGCCTGTTGCGCGGAAAAATCACGAAAATGGTCGAAAGTAGTATCAAGGCAAAGCAGCATTTTTTCGTATTTCCTGAGAATCCGAACAGGTGGATAGAGATAAGGCCGTTTTTCGAAGGGCATGAAATTGACGAGAAGTCATTAAGCCGCGCGCTTTGGGCGTACAGCGACGGGTTCAACAAAATTGATGCGGCTCACGAAGAAGGCCGCGCAGAATTGGATGCCTTTTTCACAGTATATCCGGATTTTTGCTATGATGGCGCACGCGCGACAATAAAAGACGGGTTGCTGCAGTACAATGATACATTGCGAAAAATGGAAATGGCTGCGCTTTCGGAAAGAATTATCAAGAAACTTGCCGAAACAGGCGAGCCAATAAAGCCGCAATTAAGCTGCGCTGCAAAAGGCATTGCCGAAAGTATGTATTTTAAGGCCGAAACGCTCGAAAAGGATATTCTTAAGGCCCTGAAAAACGCGTATGTGAACCCTGAATTGAAAAAAATGGAAAATGCAGGAAACCGTGAAAAAAAAGAATACGCAAAACCGAACAGCCGGCTAAAAGAAAAGTATCTCGAATGCTGCAGAGCAGACGATGTTCTTGAAGCCTTTGAGCAGGAGCTGTTCGAATCGGAAGAGGGACGCGCGCCGGAGGATCGCGAAAAGTACTTCGGCATGCTGAAAAAAATTGTGCATGATAAGATCTATAGCCGCGCAGACTGCATAATAGAGAAATACCAAAAGGCGGAAGAAAAGACTGATGCACCAAAAAAGCCGCTCATCCTGCCATATTCTGGTAAAAATGCGGACGTGTTGAGGCCTGTGGATATGGAAGATGCGCCAAAAGTGGTTCTTATTGACTGGAGAAAATCGCGCGAAGACGCTATGGAAGCGCAGGAATACATAATCGTCAAGCTCGAAGAGAACTTCAAAAGAGCAGAAACAGCCGCAAGGCAACTGAGCAGTAGCTATCTTGTCGGCGCAAAAAGCGACACGGCATACCTCATCGGCTTTTAAGCTTTTGCGCACAAATTGGAATTATGCCTGAATCGGTCATTGACAAAGTCGCAAAAGTCGCGCGCCTCGAACTTACAGAAACTGAGAAAAAGAAGTTTGAGCGCGACATGAACGACATTCTGAAAGCGTTCAGCACGCTTGATGCGGCAAAAACAGATGGAGTAGAGCCCGCTTTCCAGCCGATAGAGACAAAGAACGCATTGCGCGACGACGTAGTTGAAGAATGCCTAAGCCAGGAAGACGCGCTTTCCAACATGCCGCATAAAGAAAACGGATTTTTCAAAGGCCCTAAAGTAGTGTAAAATGCCTTTAAAGGCTGAGAACGAAACGCAAGCGAACGGATTTAAAGGGCCGCGCGTTATTTAATCGGGGAAATAACTCTCCCACCCCGGGACTTTTTTACGTTTTTCTTTTTTAGGCTCCTTTGGCATAATTGGCTCAGAAGCCTCGTAGAGGCAATCAAAAATTTGCGGCTCCAGTTCGTCTGAAGTTTTAAGCAAATCCGAATCACTGGGCGAATATAATACAACCAACAAAAAGTCAGCACCTATCTTTTTAGTCCTCTGCCCGTAATTTAATTCACTATAAAAGCTCAAAACATTGGAATCCTTTTTACCCACTAAAAAATATTGCGCATAAGCAGCCACCTCATCAGCCTGTTCCAGAGGCAATTTGCTATCGGAAGCAACGCGAATACCGTTGTTCAATGAGACGACTGCGTATATAGGGTTATATTGATCTAACAAAGCCACGAGCTTTTTTTCATTGATCATAGCATTAATAACTATGTAATAGTAACTGTGACCTCCTCCCCGCACTAAAGTGCGGGGCTTCCGGCTGATTACTATCAAGCCCCGAAGCCCGCAAGCGTCGTCTGATTTTCGTTGTGTTGCTGGATATAATTTACAACCGTATCCAAAT
>Ga0172368_10000436_pt1 | contig 59753 bp, 48 predicted proteins | sample Lak11m_FD_114540 | JGI IMG/M metagenome (GOLD analysis project Ga0172368, IMG submission 114540) | Freshwater microbial communities from Kabuno Bay, South-Kivu, Congo - kab_022012_11m | ecosystem: Environmental > Aquatic > Freshwater > Lake | place: Democratic Republic of the Congo: South-Kivu... | reverse complement strand
TTTTTTAGTCCGCCGTATTTCTGAATGTTCTGTTCATCATGCATTCCGTGAATTACAGATCCGGCACCAAGAAATAAAAGTGCTTTGAAAAATGCATGTGTCATCACATGGAAGATCGAAGCTGAAAAAGCACCAACACCAGCGGCAAGAAACATATATCCTAATTGACTTACTGTTGAGTAAGCCAATACTTTTTTAATATCGTTCTGAACTAAACCGATAGTTGCCGCCATTAACGCAGTGAGAAGTCCAACTACTGCAACAACCGTCATAATAGCCGGAGCTGAAACAAAGATTATTGATGCACGAGAAACCATATAAACACCGGCAGTAACCATTGTAGCTGCATGTATAAGCGCTGAAACCGGAGTAGGACCCGCCATTGCATCGGGCAGCCAAACAAATAAAGGAATTTGTGCGGACTTACCTGTAGCTCCGATAAATAAAAATAGTGCAATCAATCCAAATGTAGATTCAGCAACGGGGAATGTTGCGGCTCTTGCAAAAACTTCTTTGAAGTTGAGTGAATCAAAAGTCATGAAGATTAAAAACATTCCAAGTAGAAATCCGAAATCTCCGATCCTGTTAACCACAAAAGCTTTCTTTGCAGCTTGAGAAGTTGTTCCCTTTTCAAATTTTCTATCATACCAAAAACCGATTAACAAATATGAACAAAGACCAACACCTTCCCATCCAAGAAAAAGAACAACAAAATTATCGCCTAAGACCAAATTCATCATTGCAAAGATGAAAAGATTTAGATATGAAAAGAATCTCCAGAACCCTTTATCTCCATGCATGTAGCCAATTGAGTAAACATGGATTAGAAATCCAACTCCGGTTACGATGAGAGACATTGTAAGAGAAAGTTGATCAACCAGGTAAGCAAATTTTATTTGAAGTCCGCCGACATTTAACCAAGAAAATAAATTAACAGTATTGGATCTTTCTTCAACAGGCAATCCAAGAGTTTGGATAAAAGCACCAAGAACAATTAAAAAAGAAACACCAATGGTTCCGCTTCCAATCAGGCCAATAACTTTCTCGTTCTTAATTTTTCTACCGAACAATCCGTTAATCAAAAACCCCAGTAACGGCAGCAGTGTAGTTAGATATATAAGATTTATCATTACCATTTGAAAATATTTATCTCGTCAATGTTAACTGTCTTTTTATTTCTAAAGATGGCAATAATAATTGCCAGACCAACCGCCGCTTCCGCAGCTGCTACTGTCATAACAAAAAATACAAAAACTTGTCCGATGGAATTTCCAAGGTAAGATGAAAAAGTTACAAGAGTAAGATTTGCAGAATTCAACATTAGTTCGATACACATAAATACAACTATAGCATTTCTTCTGATGAGCACTCCCGCAACGCCTACGCAAAACATAAATGCGCTAAGAATCAGATAATATTCCATTGGTATTGATGACATTACTTTCTCTCCATGTCATTCTGAGGAGTGTAACGACGAAGAATCTCTAATCCATTTGTTTAGAGATTCTTCCCCCGATTTACATCGGGGTCAGAATGATAATTATTCAAATTTCTTTTTTGCTAAAACTAAAGCTCCAACAGTAGCGGCAAGAAGTAAAAATCCCGCAACTTCAAATGGAATTATATAATTAGTATAAAGTTGTTGACCTATTGCCTGGATTGTCCCGGCTTTAACACTTGCAGCTTCATCGGGTGTTAAGGTTCGGGAAGGACTGCCGTGAAAAATTAAATAAGCAACTTGCACAAAAACAAAAAAACTGATTAGAATTGCAAAAAATTTAATAGCCCGTTTGTCTACAAACAATTTATGTTCTGTCTCAGTATTCAACAACATAAGGACAAAAAGGAATAGAACCATGATTGCACCGGCATAAACAATAACTTGAACAACTGCAATGAACTGAGCATTTAGAAGTAAGTACAAACCGGCGAGAGCAAAAAAATTAAGGACTAAAAATACAGCGCTTATTACGGCATGTTTTCGGGTGATCATCACAACGGATGATATTGCGGCAACTGTTGCAAGGACAATAAATAGAATTATCTGTACATTCATTCTTAAGGTGTATTCCTATAAATCATTCTTGGGAATGGAATTGCTTCGCGCAAATGCTCTAATCCGCAAATCCAGCTTACTGTTCTTTCAAGTCCGAGACCAAATCCCGCGTGAGGCACCGAGCCGAACCTTCTTAAATCCAAATACCATTCAAAAAAAGATTGCGGCAAATGGTGTTCTTTAATTCTTTCAAGTAGACAATCTAAATTATCTTCACGCTGGCTTCCGCCAATAATTTCTCCATATCCTTCAGGCGCAATTACATCAACTGCAAGAGCAACTTTAGGATTTTCAGGATCACGTTTCATGTAAAATGCTTTTACTTCGGATGGGTAACGATGAATCATTACCGGACGGTCAAATTCCTCACCGATCAAAGTTTCATCAGCACCGCCAAGATCATTTCCCCATTGGAAATCAACACCCTTCTTTTTTAAAATCTCAACTGCATCAGTGTAGGAAATTCTCGGGAAAGGCCGTTTTATATTTTCCAGTTTTGTTGTATCGCGTTCAAGTTCTTTTAACTCTTCTTTCATCTCATAAAGAACTGTTTGTACGATATATTCTAAAAATTCTTCGGCAAGATCCATATCATCATCAAGATCGTAGAAAGCCATTTCCGGTTCAACCATCCAGAACTCTGTTAAGTGTCTGCGTGTTTTGGATTTCTCAGCACGAAATGTAGGGCCAAAAGAATAAACTTTTCCGAGAGCCATTGCACCGCTCTCTTCGTAAAGTTGCCCGCTTTGTGTTAAGTATGCTTTGCCAAGATCAAAATATTCCATTTCAAAAAGTGTGGAGGTTCCTTCGCAAGCATTTGGAGTTATGATGGGAGGATCGAACAGAACAAATCCGCGTGAATCGAAAAAATCACGGATAGCTTTAACAACACGGGCACGAATTTTTAATATTGCGACTTGTTTTTTAGATCGAACCCAGAGATGACGGTTATCAATTAGAAATTCAATTCCATGTTCTTTTGGAGTGATTGGATATTCAAGGGCAATAGAAATTATCTTGATATCGGTCGCGTCAAGTTCGTATCCGCCAACAGATCGAGGTTCAACTTTAACTTTTCCCGTTACTTCAAATGAAGATTCTTGCGTAAGTTTATCTGCGCTTTCAAAAATTTCATCAGTAACATTTCCCTTGAATACAACACACTGAACATAACCACTACCGTCCCGCATAATTAAAAATTTGATTTTTCCGCTCGATCTCTTGTTATAAATCCATCCTTTTAAAGTAACTTCTTTGCCTACGTGGTCCTTTAAATCTTTAATATAAACTGAAGGTCTCATTTAAGTAATTTTTATTTGAAAATCGGTTTCAAATATAACTAAGAGGTTGTTAATAATGCAAAAGAGAGTAAAACTTAAATCGGGTATAAGATATTAACCATCTACTGTTTTTACTAACTTTATAAAATGCTGCAACGATGCTTTTCTACAATTGATATGATTATTCATTAATTATTTTTATATTCCATTGAAGAGAGGCGACCCTAAATGAGCAAAAGAAAAATATTTGTTGACAAATTTTTCTTAATCCTTTCAACTTATCAATCAACACCAAGATAAATTGATGAATGTCCGCAGTTTTGTTAGAGAAAATATTAAAGCTCTGATGAGCAATATACGGCGGCTATTTATCATCTTTTATTTATTCCTCTTCTTTCAGATTCAAACTGCCGGCCAAAGTTTTCCTGTTCAGACTTACACATTAGAGAACGGACTTATTACCAACTATATCAACAGTGTTACACAAGACGAGCAAGGGCGAATGTGGTTTGCTACCGAATATGGTGTTTCCGTTTATGATAGTTATACTTGGAAAAACTACAGCGATCGAGATGGATTACCGCGCAATGAATATTTCCTGATAAAAGCTGACAGCAATAATAATATTATTGCTGTCCCGTATTGGAGTGGTACACGCATAGCCATATTTAAAAATAATGAATGGACTTTGATGGATGAAATCCCTCAATTAAATACTATATACACAAACTTTACATCTTTCGACTTCATTTATGAGAACAATAAACAAATTTTATATTTCGGTACTAATGAAGGTGTGTTTTTATATAAAGATAAAAAGTGGAGCCGCATTTCTCAAAACGAAGGATTGATAGATGATAGAGTAAATACCGTAAAAAGTTTTCAAAACAAGTTGTATGTCTGCACTGAAAACGGTTTATCTGTTATCCATGACGGTAAAATTGACAATAGTTTGAATTCTGTAATAAATATCACTTCAAAAAAAATAAAATCTATAGAGTTCGAATCAGTTAATAACAGTTCGGCACCTATTATTTGGCTTTTAGGAAATAAATGGATCGGTAAAATTCAAAATCAAGAATTCAATTTAGTCACTCCCAATAATAAAATGATAACCGAATTCCCTACTCAAAGGTTAAGACATATCTGCTTCCTTTATGATAAGATAGATAGAATTTATTACGGGAATGAAGTTGAAATGTTTTACCTGGAAAAATCAACAGGGAAAGTAATAACGATTAATCAAGACAATAAATTCACAACTTCCGGAAGTTCCGCTATTTTTATTGATCGTGAATCAAATCTTTGGTTTACGAGTTATCGCGGGATTGATAAAGTTAGTAATTTCTGTTTCCAAAATTTCTTCAAAGAAAACGGATTATTAGAAAATGAAGTCGCTTCAGCAATCGAGGTTAGGCCTGGGTATTATATTTTTGGACATAACCATGGCATTACCATTCTAAAAGAAGGTAAATTTTCTATAATTACTTTAACCCGCCCTTCCGATAAAAATTATTCCGTTTCCAGAATTATGGACCTTTGTAAGGATCGAATGGGAAATATCTGGATTGCAGGTTCAGAACTCGGCGTTGGTAAAATGAGTGGCTCAAGAGAAATAAATTGGATGCGGTATAAAACGGCGGTTCAAATCAACTCGGTTATAACCGATATACATGGAACACTGTGGGTCGGTTCTGACATAGGTTTGTTTAAGATTTCCGAAGATCATTCGGATCTTATTTTAATTAATAACAAAGAATTTCTTAACATTCGAAAAATATTTAGCGATGCAGATGGGACAATTTATGGAGCGTGTGTAGATGGTTTGGCAATTTATAAAAAAGGTACGTTCACAAAATTATCTGTCAGTAAACTACAATTTGGAAATAGTATTTATGCTGTTCAAAATTATACGGGTAATAAAAAATTTCTCGGGACTTCCAACGGTTTATACATACTTGAGAATGGTTTCATAAAAAAATTCCGCGGGAATAATTTCACTATTGATAAAAAAGTATTTTTTATTTCAAATGACGGGAACAACAATTATTGGTTCGGGACAAATGATGGAATTATTAAATGGGATGGGAAAACAGCAAGAAGATTTAGTCTTGAAGACGGACTTGCCGGAAGAGAGACAAATCGTTCAGCATATATTTTAGATTCATTTGGAAAAGTTTGGGTTGGAACAGATCGCGGACTATCATGTTACCTTCCCCAATACGATATCCCGATTAAACCTCCGGTAATAAAATCTCTTGAAGTAGAGGACTCAAAAGGTGTTGTACATGATTTAGCTAAATCATTTGAAACAAGTCAAAGTGAAAATTCTTTCATTTTTCAGTTTAGGGCAATCTCATTCATAAATGAAAAATTTATTCAATATAAAGTTAAGCTGGAAGGCCTTGATAGTATATGGACGGAAATAGGAACTAATAATTATATCAGATACACAAACCTCAACCCCGGCAATTATAAGTTTCTTGTACAGGCCAAAAATTTAGGTGGTGATTGGGGTTTAGCAAGCGCTTCGAATACAATCATCATACTTAATCCATTTTATAAACGCTGGTGGTTTATTTTAATCTTTGTTGGAGTTATTGGCGTAATATTATACATGATCCAAAATTATATTTCTGAAGTAAAATACACTCATAAACTAGAAAAGGAAGTCTTACTTAGAACCGCTGCTCTTAAGAAATCGGAGGAAGATCTGTTACAGCTGAATGCTATGAAAGACAAATTCTTTTCGATTGTAGCACATGATCTAAAATCACCATTCCAAGGACTGCTGGGGATTTCTAATGTACTTGCTGAAGATCATAGCAGACTCAGCGACGACGAAGTAAAAAATATTTCGTTTAACATATATAAAACTACCAAAAACTTGTACACATTGATTGAGCAACTCTTAGGATGGGCGCAACTTCAAACGAAAAGAATGGAATGCAATATAGAGAAGTTGGTACTGCAATCAGTTGTCATTGATGTTTTCAATCTTATTTCTGAAAACGCCGAAGAAAAATCTATCGAAGTGCAAAATAGAATTACCGATGACGTTATTGTTTCTGCAGATGTAAGAATGCTGAACTCAATTCTTACCAATCTGATTTCCAATGCAATTAAATTTACAAGCAAGGGCGGAAAGATTTCGATTTCTAGTACATATAGAAATAACTTAGTAGAAATTTGTGTCAATGATACAGGCGTAGGTATTGATAAAGAAAAGATAGATAAACTTTTTAAAATTGATCAAAGTTTTACAAGTAAAGGAACGGAAGGGGAAATTGGTACCGGCCTGGGTTTGATTCTTTGCCGCGAAATGATCAATAAACTTGGCGGCGATATATGGGCCACTAGCGAAAAAGGAAAGGGTTCTTCTTTCTATTTTACTCTGCCAAGAGTTGAACAATAATTTAATGACGCCATTAAGCAGTAACTTTCTTTACAACTATTTTTTTTGAGAATACTTCTTCGAACAAACCCTTACGTCTTTCTAAATTCCACAATTCAATTTCCGGAACAATTCCGTTTTGGCATTTCAAGATCAGATCAACCGAGTTCTTATTAATCTTAGCTTTAATTGATTTTACTAACTGATTATGAGTACGGTCGAAAGCATCAACAACTCTTAACATTGCAGAAAGTTTTTTAACTACTTCTTGTGTAGAAAGTGACAGCAAATTAAAATCCTCGTGGCGGGATTTTGGATGGCTCTTTCGATGATAACGCGCTGTGTGAGCAATAATACTAATTTCGTTTTCGTTAAAGCCAAGTAGCTCACTATTCTTTATAATATAAAAACTATGCTGATGATGATTTGTATGCGAGATGTGATAACCTATATCATGAAGCATTGCCGCTGCATATAGATATTCTTTACAATCATCTTCAAGTTTGTGCAAATTTTTTAATTGATCAAAGAAATCAACTGAAAGTTTTGCAATATGGCTGCAATGATTATGATCGTATCTGCAAGACTCGGCTAAATGTCTTACGCTTTCATTTCTGATATCTGACAAATTAGGCATTGAAGAATCAGTGTGAAGTTTTTGAAGTGAATCAATAATAATTCCTTCTCTTAATGCATAACCGGAAATGGTCAGGCTATGAAGATCAAGTAATTCAAAAATTGTTGAAAGAATAATTATTCCGGCAGGCACAATATCCGCTCTCTTTTCATCTAATCCCGGGATTTTTTTCCTTTTCTCTACAGTTTTTCTGCTGAGTATTTCATTTTTTACTTTTTCTAATTCCTTTCGTGTGAATTCAAAATTATTAAGTATTGTACCCGGAGTCGAATTCCCTTTTCTCATCGCTTGAATAACTAAGCCTGTTGACATAATTGTTCCCGATGAACCGACGCATATACTGAATCCTAATCTATTAATAATTGATACGGCTTGAACTAATTCTACTTCAACCCATTTTTTACATTCTTTAATCCTGGAATCCGTTACAACATAATCCGCGAAAAATTTTTCAGTTAATCTGACGGCTCCGATCTTCAAACTGATTGAAAAATTTGTATTCCCTTTATGGCCAATTAAAAATTCTGTACTGCCTCCGCCGATATCAATTACTAAAGCTTTTTTATTATAGATCGGGACTGCTTTCATAGTACCCAAATAAATTAGTCGCGCTTCTTCGTAGCCGCTGATTACCTCGATCTCGATTCCGGTTTCTTTCAACACCTTTTGAATAAATTCGTTTTTATTATATGCTTCCCGGACTGCACTTGTTGCAACAACTCTTATTATTGCACTATGAGAATCGGCAATACCTTTAAATCTTTTCAGAGTTGCGATTGCTCTTCCAAAAACCTCCGGTTTTATAAATTTAATATTCCCGCTGCTGCCTTCACCAAGACGTATTACTTCTCTTTCCCTATCAATAATTTCAAAACCGCCGCCCTCTTTTGTTTTCACAACAATTAAGTGGAAAGAGTTCGTGCCTACATCAATTGCAGCTAAAGTTTGATTAATGTTTTTCATTCTTCAGCTTTTCTATTAAATAATTGAATAGACCAAAAACATCATCAACAGTTACATCAGATACAAATTCAGATTTACGAAGAAAATATTTTGTGGGACCAACGGGCGCCCAGTTAAACGGATTTGTAGGACCAAAAATTGAAATTTGCGGAGTTACTGTTGCGCCTGCTACATGCATTACTCCGGTATCATTTGTTATAAAAATATCACTTTGTGAAATCAGTGCAGCAAGCTGTGGAATGCTTTTATTCAAAAAGTATCCGCTTTCTTTACAACAGTGTTCTTTCATAAAATCCAATTCATTTTTATCAGCATCACTGCCGGTAAAGTAGATTCTAACATTCATCTTCGTTTTAATTCTTTCAATCAACTCGGCAAATTTCTCCAGCGGCCATCTATTTTGTTGTTTACCGGCCCCGATGTGGAAACCGATTAGCGGACAATCTTCCCGGGGCAATAACGATCCGATAAATTCATTAGCTGTTTTAATATCTGCATCATCATAAATTACACTGGTACTAAAATTTTTTGTTCTAATTCCGAACGGTCTTACAATATCTAAAATGAAATCGGAAACATGCGCATCCGGGCATTTGCGCCAATCCAGTTTTATTCTTTGATTAAACACAAATGCAAGATTATTTTTATCCCCGTTTAATTCTTTGGGACCAATTTTAATTTTTGCTTTCGATAATCCGGTTAGGATACAGCTTGTTAATGAAACCGCAACCGTTACGGGTACTATTACAGCATCCCAATCGCGGCGGAGAAGTTTTTTCAAACGATAAGCATAGTTCGGCAGTAAGAGTTTATTATTCTTAAAAATGAAGATCTCATCAATAAATTTGTTTTTTTCTACGGCATAATAATTTTGAGGGCTGGCAATCAAAGTTATACTGGAATCGGGATAAGTCTCTTTGATTGCGCGGAACAAAGAAACGCTCGCTAACAGATCACCAAACTGATTATGCTGACGGATTACTAAAATATTTTTTGGGTGTCCCAAAAATCTGTCGGAAGATTCCGTGGCAGATAAGAATTTTTTCAGAAAATTAATTACAGTTTTTCTTAAATGATCTTTGAGGGACATCAAGACTTATCTTTTGGGTTTTCAGATTTAGTGGAATCTAATTCTTCAAAATGTGCTTCGATCACATCTTCTTTATCAATTTTATATTTCGAAGAAGTTGTGTTTACATTTTTCTTTGGAGGATTATTCCTGTTTGGAGCTAAAAAGTTCATAACATTTTTAATTGTTCTAATAGCTAAATAGAAAAGCAGCGACCATAGAATTAACCTTAATAAACTCATCATCTAACCTTTGGCTTCGGGATTAAAATATTCGATGAAGCCCCTATCATCTCTAAAAATCTGTTCGTAAAGTTCTTCAAAATCTTCATCTCTGTTTACAAAATCTATTTCAGAAGTGTTAACAATTAATAACGGTGTATTATTGTACTTGAAAAAGAAATTATTATAAGCTTCCGAAAGTTCGCTTAAATATGCCCGGGTAAGATTCCGTTCAATTTGTCTTCCGCGCGTTTTAACATTCGTTGTTAATCTATCAATGCTTGATTGCAGAAATATTACCAAATCAGGTTGAGGAATATCTCTTTCCAAAAGCGGGAAAATACTTTCGTATAATTTTATTTCTTCGCCGGAAAGATTCATGTATGCAAATATTCTGTCTTTCTCAAATATGTAATCGGAGACAATATACTTGGAGAAAAGATCCTGCTGATTTAATTGCTGCTGTTGTTTGTAACGGTTAATCAAAAAAAACATTTGTGTTTGAAAAGCAAAACGCTTCCGGTCGTCATAAAATTTTTCAAGGAATGGATTCTCTTCGAACTGCTCAAGAATTAGATTTGCACCAAGCTTCTCACACAATTTCTGTGCGAGCGATGTTTTGCCTGCGCCGATTACACCTTCAATCGCTATGTATCTGATCTCCGACAAATTATACTAAACTACCATCAAGTTTTTGAATAATATGTTTATCTAAAGATGTAAGATTAATTTCATTCAACTTTTTATTTAACAAAGGATGTTCGAAATCTCCGGCGATTTCAATCAAAGGGACAAGTACAAAATCCCTGTTCATAATATCTTCATGCGGTACCGTTAATATTTCGCTCTTATAAATTAAGTTATTATAGAAAAGAATATCAACATCAATTTCTCTTGGCGTCCAGCGTATTTCCGAATCTACTCTCCCTGCTTTCTTTTCAACATTTTTTAGAAAATAATAAAGTGTTTCAATTTTGTACTTTGTTTCTATTAAAATTACGGCATTATAAAAATTGTCCTGATTTATATTTCCATAAGGTTTTGTCTCGTATACTGATGAAGATTTGGCCAATCTGCAATTCGTATCTTGACCGATTAATTTTACGGCACTTACTAAATAATCAAATCTGTCTCCTTTATTGGAACCGAGACCAAGGTAAACATTACTTTCCATTTTCTTTGATCACTTCAGCTTCAACACAATCCAGAACACCGCCGACAGGAACACTATGTTTACGGACTCGAACAGCAATTTTTTTAATTTCAGAATATCTTTTTAAAAGAGAATCGGCAATAACTGTTGCAAGAGTTTCAATCAAATAATATTTTTTTTCGTGAACGAGCTGGTTGATAAACTTATACACATCGGTATAGTTGATTGTAAGTTTAAGATTATCTTTTTCTGCAGCAGAAGTAAAGTCCGTATAAATATCAACATCAGCTTCAAACTTTCCGCCCATATTTTGTTCTTCTTGATGAGCGCCGTGATAAGCGTAGAACGATGCGTTTTTTATTCTGATAATGTTAATCATTTGGCAAATTTCTTTTAGTTAGATAGTAGTTCATTAACCCTTTAAAGTTAGCAAATAATATTCCGATTAGCACTAAGGCACTGCCTGCCAATGTTTGTAGGGAAAAATTTTCCCTGAGAATCAACCAGCCAAGAATTACCGCAGTAATTGGTGTTATGAAAGAAGATAGCGACAACAGCACCACATTCATTCTTTTTAACAACCAATAATAAGTTGTAAATGTAACTACCGTACCGAAAAAAGCTAAAAATATTATGGAGGAAAAAGCATTAAAATCAAAATTCCAGCCGGATGAATTTTCGAATAGTAAAGAAATTATGATCAATACAATCCCGGCAAAAAGAAGCGGAATGAAATTCATTGAAAGTGGGTTTAGATTCTGTCCATATTTCTTAATTGTTACTCCAATTCCGGCCTGCATTGATGAACTTATCAGCACGGCAATAATACCAAAGAGCTGTTGCGATAGATTTAGAGATAAATTTTCAGAAAAGATAACAACTATTCCGCTGAATCCTAAAATTGATCCGAACAATTGATTAAAAGTTATCCGTTCATGCTTTAGTGCAATCCAGGAATAAAGAATTACAAAGAAAGGCATAACGGCAAAAACTATTGAAGCCAGACCGGATGGAATAAATTGCTCTGCCCAATAAACCAAACCGAATGGAATTACAAATGAAAAGAAACAAAGTATCAAATAAAGTTTTATCGAAAGAGAATCTGTCTGAAGTTCAATCTTTTTCATTTTCATTAATGAAAGAACAAAAATTGAAGCTAATAAAAAACGAAGTCCCGCTGATATTAATGGTGTGAGCGATCCAAGACCAAGACGAATTGCAAGCCATGTTGAACCCCAGATCAAACAAATTAAAATGTAACCCGCAGCTATTTTATATTTTTCCGTTATCACTTGTTTCCTTTCATTGCAATAACACCAAGAGCGCGTCCGGAATTCTTTCCGTCCCTTCTATACGATTGCAGATATTTTTCTTCATAACTGCATAAAGATGAAATTTCAATATTGGATTCTTGAATGCCGAAACCGGTAAGTACTTCTTTATTTATTCCAGTTATATCAAGATGAAATTTATTATCAATCTTTTTTAGATATGTGCGGTGAAAATGTTTTGCAACTTCATTGCCGACTTCATAATTCTTTTGGCAAATTGACGGACCTATATAAACAAACAGATCGTTTGTAGAGCAATTGAATTGTTCCAAAAGAATTAAAATTGTTTTTCTTAATATTTGTTTTTCCGTTCCGCGCCAGCTGGAATGAGCTGCCGCTATGATCTCGTTTTTTCTATCATAAATAAAAATCGGTGTACAATCTGCAGTTGATATTGCAAGACCGATTCCCTTTTGGGAAGTGATCATCGCATCGCTCTCGCCAACAAGTCCCGGTTTACTAACTATCGTAACAATATCGGAATGAATTTGTTTCTGAATTGCAATTTGTTCTGTTGTTAATCCCAACTCATTATAAAAAGCTTCACGGTTTGTCCGGACAGTTTCCAGATCATCACCAACTGTGAGCGACATATTAAAATAGAACGGCTCAGTGCGGTTCAATCCAACCTTAGTACTTAAGCCAAAAATAATTTCCGGAAACTTTTGAAAGAGTGAGCTTTTAATGATTTGCATTTTTTAATTTAATTGACCTCCCCCATATCCCCCTCCTTAACTAAGGAGGGGGAACTAAAGGGGGTGGTAAGGGGCTAAATTACTTTTAGTGATTCATCAAGATCGAGCAAAATATCTTCCGTATTTTCAAGACCGATTGCAAGACGGACACCGCCCGGATCAATTCCGCGTTCGGCTAATTTTTCCGGCGGAACTACAGAGTGCGTCATCGAGGCCGGATGTTCTATTAATGTGCGTGTATGTCCAAGTGAAACAGCAAGAGTCATTGTGTAAGCATTATCGGCAACATAATCCATAAATTTTCTTCCGTTCTCTTTACTCTCGGCAGGAGAATCTCCTTTCAGAACAAAATATAACATACTGCCTGGCGCAAAGTTGCCGTTGAAATCTATCATCTGTTTTTTTGCAATTTCATAATTCTTAGAACTTGGTAAACCGGGATAATTTACGAACTCAACCTTTGGATGTGCGTTTAGAAACTCGGCAATTCTCATTGCAGATTTAATTTGATGACGCTGGCGGAGTGCTAGCGTAGGTAAACCATAAGTAAGAATTGCCCAGGCACTCTTTGTATTGAGCACCGCACCAAAATCTTTTCTGTAAAGCAGAATTAGATCACGGTATTTTTTCTTTCCGATCACAACTCCGCCCATATCGGTTCCAAATCCGCCGATTCCTTTTGTAAGTGAATGAACTGTAAAATCAGCACCTAATTCTATTGGCCTCTGGCAGAAAGGTGTTGCAAAAGTATTATCAACAACAATTTTTATCTGATCTTCTTCACTGCGGGTTTTATTGATATCTCTAATAACATCTGCTATTGCACGAACATCAATTATTTCAATGTTTGGATTTGCAGGAGTTTCAAAATAAATTACTTTTGTTTTCCCGGTAACGTTATCAAGAATATTTTTAGGTTGAGTGAGATCAATCGGTGTTACTTTAATGTTGTATTTAGGATACCAATTATTGAAAAGAGAAATTGTACAACCGTACAAAGTTGTGTGAGTAATAATTTCATCACCGGTTTTTGTTAGAACACCAAGTATGGCAGAAATTGCGCCCATACCGGTTGCAAAACTAACGGCAGTTTCACCCTTTTCAACATAAGCTAAATTTTCTTCAAGCATATCTTTATTTGGTTCACCGAGACGGTCATAGATAAAGATCGGCGCATTATCGCCAAGCTGTTCTGTATTTGCAAATTGAATAAATCCTTGCGCACCGCGTTCAACGGAATCTAAACGGAAAGTCGTTGAAGATGAAATTGGTGCAGTAACATGATGTGAGTAGTCCCAGCTGTCGCTAACATTCTTACCATAAATTAGATGCGTATCCATTGAATATTTCGAATCGTCAACTTGATTTTTCTTTTTTGTCTTAGTTTCGTTCGGCATAGTACCTCCATATTTCTAAACCAAAATTACGGAAATAACGGATGGGAATAAAATTGGTTGAAAAAAATAAGAATGAAGAAATAAGCAATAAGAAGATTGCAGTTTGTCATTGCGAACAGAGGCGAAGCCTATGTGAAGCAATCTGTCTGTTTTGAGATTGCTTCACCCATACTCCGTATGGATTCGCAATGACAATGTCTGAGTGGGCGTCACGGTCCTACCGTGACAGCAGAGAGGAAGAACTTTTACTTCAGAACAACAATTGTTGCTCTCTAATTTTATTTGCCTCTTGACTAAACCTGTCCCGCGCTTTTTGCGGGATCCTTTTTAAGCGGTTAGGCTTTATTTCTCTCTTTTTGTCGTCGAGTAATTTAATTTTTCAATTAAGGTTCGTATTTGTTACGTCACTGAAATGGTTTTTATAATTTCGATTCTTGGTACTGAAATTCTTCGACAACATTTTCTTTGTTAAACGTTATAGTTAATATTTTTGTAATTTTCTCACTTGTAGTAACGAAATAAGCTGTAAGTTGGGAATACTCGTACTTCCATTGCGTTTTGCCATCAGTATTGACGCCTTTGCTAGATGGTTCACCAAGTAAATCTAAAATTTGAGCTTGGGTAGTTTTGCCTTTTTCAATTTTACTAATTTGTGTTTCGTCGAATTGTGTACCGCGACTAGTTGTACAAGCACTAAATAAAACTATGATGATGGATATAAAATAAAAAAACAAAAATACCGATGAACCGAGTTTCCTTTTCATAACATTACTCCTAACTTTAATTTGGCAACGCTTTATTAAATTAAAATCAGACATTGGTGCATCGCCTTTAAGCCAAATGCCTAACGGTGTGGTTTTTAAGCCGCCGCCTATAATTTACCCGTCGTAGTTTCAATTTATTGAAACGAAGACGGGCAGCAATGCAACTTTTCAAAGAGCACAATTTTGGAACAACTTTTATTTTGTTCTTCCAAATTTTATTTGCCTATTAACTTAATCCTTTTTTAAGCGGTTATAAAGCGCTTTGCAATAAAAGTTAAACATCAGAAGATGATTCTACTTTAACTGCACTTGTTTTCTTATCTTGATTATAAAACAATCCTTGAATAACAGCTGAAGCAATAAATAGCAATAATGCAAACCAAAAACCAAACCCGTATTCAATTGTAATCATCCCTTGTCCTTGTGTAATTATATCGTTGTCAAGTTTATTTTTTAAAAGGAATAAAAATACTGCACCGGCAATAGAAATAATAATACTGAATAAATTGACGTTCTTAATTTTTGTAAGACTAATAACTAATCCAATAATTGAAGCTATCAAAGCAAATATAGCTAAGGGCTCCGCTTCAATTTTCTTTGTCTGACCGCCACCAAACATATTCTGTTGTTCATATTGTGTGCCAGTAACCATTTGAAAACCAGTCAAACTCATTACTTTTTGACCACTACACGATAGATTGAAAAATGGTAAAAGAAAACAGAAAATAATGAGAGCATATAAAGCAGGAGAAAACTTCTTTGCTTGTTCCATACCTTCACCTCATATAAATTGAAGAAAGATCATCTATTTTAGTCACTTATAGAATAGCTTTATAACTGCGTGTTTCATTGCGTCAAGGACGGAAGTCCTGACGCTACGGAAATATTTTGATGACGATTTTTATAGAGATGTATACTATTAACATACATCTCTTTTCAAAACATCATAAAACTCCCCATGAACAGTGGTTACAATTGCATGAACATTTGTTAATTCTCTGGCAACTATTATTAATTACAACACCATCTTTGACTTGAAAATAATGATTGTCAAAAAATCCCATGTCGATTTCTTTCTCAACAAATTCTAACTTTTCTTTTGGTTTTTTTTGATATTCATCAAAAACGTCGTGTGTTTGGGGAACTAATTGTTTGGGCATATTGAACCTCCTTATTGTTAAGTCTGTTATTTAAAATACTTAATCCGATTAGTCTTATCGAATCGCAGTCCATTTTTTCCGTCAATCGTCTATCTGGACAATCACCAGCACAATGATATTTACAAAAACAATTTTTGCATTCTGTATAGTTTGAAACGACCATTTTTTTAAGTTGGTCAAGCTTGTTTTCATAAAAGTGAAGAGTATTTGATTGAAAATCATATTTGCCAAATATAAATTCATCTGGCACATCATCACGATTACACGCAGTTATATCACCATCAATATTTACAGTCCAATTTGGTATTCCGACATTAGAGCAAAAAACAGGTCGAATAATATCATATTCGGTGGAAGCGGAATTTAATATGGTAATAGGTTTATCTTTTGAATATTTGATAAGGTCAATTAATCTATTCGCAAATTCTTTTTTATTTGGAGGTAATACATTGGTGCAATTGTTTGCACGACCTAATTGATTTAAATGTTCCAAACCTAGTGACTTAGAAGGAAAGTTTTCAGCAAAAAAATCAATAATAGATTCTAAATATGGAAGACTATAATCAGAAACTGTCGCACGGAAGGCAAATGACAAATTACTTTTGTAAAAATATTTAGCTGTTTCAAAAACCTTGGAGTAAGAACCTTGTCCGTTTTTGGTTGGTCTATGAAGGTTGTGAATGTGCGCTGGTCCATCAAAAGAAAGTGAGATATGAGAGAACTCTTTCGTAATAATTTTTCTAATAATTTCACCGTAGAAACCATTTGTTGACATAGAAAATTGACACTGAATATTCTTTCTTTTAGCTAGTTCTTTTGCTTTTTCAAGTGCATATTCAAGAATTTTATAATTATATGTAGGTTCGCCACCTCCATCAAAACTGATTCTAACCACTTTAGTAGGTTTGATATATTCAAAATACTTATTCAAAATTGCATCTATCATCTCAGTCGACATAGTTTTTTGTTTATGGTCATCTCCGGCAGAAGCATGACAATAAACGCACCTTAAACTACAGTTATCAGTAATCGACAATGATAATTCTGGGTTTGTTTGGTGTAACTCTTTAATAATGTTCTGCATATCTAGAAATGGTCTACTTTTTAGATTTTGGAAAAATTTTTCTTTTTGAGTTGAATTATAGTTTGATAATATCTTTTCACTGATATCTTTTTTTATAAGTGCTAGATAGCTTCGTAATGGAGCATATAATATTATTTTAGAATCATCTTCCATATAATCAATAGTAAACAACTCTTCATTTTCTATTAACATTATATTCCTCCATAAAATAAATTAACCGATTCTTACACAAAACTTGAGCAACCTAACTATTAATTAACACGCCAGTAAATTTCAACACGTGGAATGTTTTCTATAAACTAGAAAGTTTACTTTCAAATTTTAATGTGTTGTTAATAAAAAACGAGTAAAAGGAAATCTATTTTCTTTGTTCAAATTTCAAAACAAAGTACCCCGTGTTAAAGAAAAGATTTTTGGTACAAGTTCAACTTAGCTTAAAAGAAAATTTATGTCAATACTTATCATAGTTTGCAGTGTCACGGAATGGTCCGTGACACCAACTGTTAATGATACGTGACGCCAACCCACAAAGCCCGGACGTCACGGTCCTACCGTGACGAAGAAACTATAATTCTATCCCTGCAATTTCAGTATCAACTGTAAGAACGGAATGATCATCATTAATATAATTCCGTGCGCTTGAATATTTATAGTCTTCCGGGTTTTCAACAATTCCCGCTTTCACCGGATTATTGTGAATATACTTTATCTTTGTCCACAACATTTTTTGATTCCGTATTACCTCATCATCAAATCTCTTCATCCAGAATTTCCTTTCCTGATCAGGATATTGTCCCGCTTCAATTTCAAAAATCTCTTTATACGAATTGTTGTGCTTTAAGTATTCCATAATATCCCACGCAGAACGCTTTTTAATATCCCTCATAATTTCAGAGACCGTTCCTAATTTGGGTTGTACTTCAACTATCCAATGGAAATGTGATGGCATTATAACGTAAGAAAGAATTGAAAAATCATATTTAGTTTGATAATATTTAATATTATCAATAAGTAAGTCACAAACTTTTATATCCGAGAAGACATTAAGAAACCTGACTACGGTAGTAGTAACAAAGAAAAAATTCTCATCGGTTAAATATGTTCTTCCTCTACGCCCCATATAGTTTAAAGCTTAAAGTGTCACGGAACGGTCCGTGACACCAACTGTTAATGGTCCGTGACTTCCGAGAATAAATTGAATTGTCATTGCGAGTACGAACGAAGTGAGTGCGAAGCAATCAAAAAAAATTATAGATTGCTTCTCCCGACAAGTCGGGATCGCAATGACAGTGTGTGAAAAATTATTTCAATGCTTGCTCAATATCAGCAATCAAATCTTCCGCATCTTCAATGCCAACGGAAAAGCGAAGAAGACCTTCTGTAATACCTAACTTATCTCTCTCTTCTTTAGGAACGGAAGCGTGAGTCATTGATGCCGGATGGCAAAGTAAACTTTCTACTCCGCCAAGACTTTCTGCAAGTGTAATTACTTTTAATTTACTTATGATTTTTTTTGCATTATCAAGACTTCCGAAATCCACAGAGATCATTCCGCCGAATCCGCTCATCTGCTTTTTTGCAAGTTCATGTTGAGGATGAGATTTCAATCCGGGATAAATAACTTTTTTAATAGAAGATTTAGTTGAAAGATATTCCGCAATTTGAATTGCGTTTGCATTATGCTGTTTCATTCTAACCGCTAAAGTTTTAGTAGCGCGGAGTGTAAGCCAGCAATCAAACGGAGAAGGAACTGCACCTACCGCATTTTGCAAATACCTCAGCCGCTCGTGAATTTTTTCATCGCTTGTAATCAACATTCCGCCTACAACATCGCAATGCCCGTTTAGATATTTTGTTGTGCTGTGAAGAACTACATCTGCACCAAGTTCCAACGGCTTTTGAAAATACGGAGTCATAAATGTGTTATCAACAACACAAATAAGATTTTGATCTTTGCAAATTTTTGCAACTGCTTGAATATCTGTAAGACTCAGCATCGGGTTAGTCGGCGTTTCAATGTAAACTATTTTTGTATTCTTCTTAATTGCATTCTCAATATTTTTTACATTGCTTGTATCAACCCAAGAAAAATCCAGTCCGTAATTTTTAAATATCAATTCCATTATACGGTAAGTGCCTCCGTAAACATTATCGGATACAACTAAGTGATCGCCGGATTTTACTAATCCAAGAACTGCTTGAATAGAAGCGAGTCCCGATGCAAAAGCAATTCCGTACTTCCCTTTTTCAAGAGTTGCAATATTTTTTTCGAGAGCTTGCCGTGTTAAATTATGCGTGCGTCCGTATTCGTAACCTTTATTAATACCGAGAGCCTCTTGAGCATACGTTGATGTTTGATAAATCGGGGTTGTAATTGCACCGGTTGTAGGATCGGGAATTTGTCCCGCGTGGATTGCATCTGTTGAAAATCCCATTTTAATCTCTATATTAGTTTTAAGTTATGAATTATTAATAATTAGAAAATATATTAAAGAGTTTTTTTCCGTCTTCCGTTTCACTTTTCACCTTTGACCTTTCACGTTTTATCATTCATAATCAATCAAATCGTAACGTGTAATAATATCTGTTATTCTTCCGAAATCAGAAACCAAAACCGCATGAGCATCTTTTAATGCGCGCCTTACTTCATTTATACTTGATTTCGCATCTATAACTAGAAAACTTTCTTCCATTACGTCTTTAACTTCTTTATCCAAAATATTCTTGTCATCTAATATTCTCGAAAAAAGTCTGCTCTCACGGAGACTTCCAACCGGACGTAATAATTCATTCAGTACCGGTATGTAAGAAAATCCCTTTTCATTCATAATTTTTACAGCGTCGCGGACAAGAATAGTATCATGGACATAAATTATATCTTCATTCCCTTTTTTCTTTTTTGAATATGAAATATCCCGCAGAGTTTTAATTTCCGCATCGAGCATTCTATTATCCTTCAGCCATTCAACATTATGCCCTTTTGATAAATAACGTTCGCCGGTATCACACACTATAAAAACGATAACATCATTTTCGGATAATTCTTTTGCTGTTTCCAAAGCAACATGAACAATAGTTCCCGTACTTCCTCCGCAAAAAATTCCTTCTTCTTTCGTCAGCCGTCTCGCAGCGGCAAATGATTCTTTATCACTTATGTTTATGATTTTATCAATGTACTGGAAGTGAACATTTTCCGGAAGACAATCTTGACCAATGCCTTCAACTAGATATGGAGTTCCTTTGATGATCTCACCCGTTTCTTTGTAATGTTTGAATATTGAACCAAGCGGGTCGGCCCCAATCACTTTAATGTTTGGATTTTTTTCTTTGAGAAATTTTCCGGTACCGCTTATTGTTCCGCCGGTGCCGATATTGGAAACAAAGTGTGTGATCTTCCCTTCTGTCTGATCCCAAATTTCCGGTCCGGTAGTTCTATAGTGCATTTCCGGATTTGAAGGATTAGAATACTGATAAGCGAAGAAAGCTCCGGTCTCTTTAGAAATTCTTTTTGCTACATTCACATAATAATCCGGGTGATCGGGTTCGTATGTGTTGGGTACAACTATTACTTCGGAACCGAATGCTTTTAGATAATTAATTTTTTCAGAACTAACTTTTTCCGTGCAAACAAAGATGCACTTATAATCTTTTACAGCCGCTGTTAACGCAAGACCTATTCCTGTATTACCGCTTGTTGCTTCAACAATACAACCGCCCGGTTTTAATAATCCGCGCTTCTCGGCATCAATAATCATATTGTAACCAATACGGTCTTTAACACTTCCACCGGGATTTGCAGATTCGAGTTTAGCAAAGATCTGAGGTTTAAGACCTTTATTTATTTTGGATAGTCTTATTAGCGGAGTGTTACCGATTAAATCAAGAATTGAATTTTTATATTTCATTAAATAATTCTTTCGTATTTCTATACTTTAAAAACTGCTTACAAAAAATTACAAACTATTATTTCGATGGGATTAAAATTAATTCGCTCTGCGGTGTTTGCATATATTCCGCGCCGTCTTTGGTTATAACCGCCATCTCTTCAACAGAAATTGTTTTAGTATTGCCGTCGGAAAGTTTCCATGAAAAAAATCCATCGTAAGCAAAAGTTTGGCCTTCTCTGAGTATTCGCGCACTGCTTCCAACCGGTTTATCGCTTCTTGCTGCACCGGAAAGTGACGGACCTGCATCGTGAGCCCAATAACCAACCGGATGACCAGTGCCCCACATTACAGAAAGTGAACCGGTTTCCTTCATCCAATCTCGTTGAACCTTATCTGCATCCCAGCCGGTTACGCCGGGCTTCATAGCGGCAAGAACTTTGCGGTGTCCTTGTATCGAATTTTCAAAATATTTCTTTATTTCCATTGGCGCTTCTGTCTCGCCGGGTTTTAATACATAAGCAAATCTCTGAATGTCCGTACCCCAAACATCAAATACTTTAATTCCAAAATCACATTGGATTACATCTCCGGGTTGAATAACTTTTTCGGTTGCGTTTGAATGTCCGCGGTCAATACCGGAATTTATATTTGGATTCTGATCAGGCTGCCAACCGTCGGTAACACCTAGTTCTTTCATTCTTTTTTTCAAGAATCTTGCCACATCAGAATCTTTGGTCTTACCGGGAATTACAGTTTTGTATGCTTCATACTGGAGTTGCGAGGTTATCTCTGCAGCTTTTTTCATTATTTCAATTTCTTGAGGAAGTTTTACAGATAACCATTCCATAACTAAATCTACAGAAGGCACAAAACAAGAAGTGTAATTTTCTCCAAGCTCCTCTTCCAACACTTTACGCTGAGTGAAAGATAGTCCATCGGCAATATTATAACCGGAAGAATTGATCGCTATCTTTTTCGGATCAGCTTTTTGTATTTGCTCTTTAATAACTTTCCAAATATTTGATCCCCGTTCAATAACGATTACCTCGTCGTGAAGTTTCATATCCTTAAGAGCAATTGCTTCTCCTTCGGGTGATATTGCGACCGATCTAATTTTATCTCCATTCAAGAAAAAAAGAAATGCTGCAGTACCTCCGGCATTTTCACCGCCGACGTGTAATGCAAGCGGATCATTATTATTTTCACGGCACACAACTAGCCATGAATCAACTCCAGCATTTTTCATCGCTTCAGGTAATAATTTTTGGATCCGTTCCTTTCTTATTTCCTGCCAAGGATTTTTTTCAGCGGGGAATGGATTTGATATTTGGGCAGAGATTATTATTGAAAGGAAAAAATATAAAACTGCAAATAACATTTTCGAATTCTTCATATTATCGTTCTTATAATTTCTTGTTAGAAATAAAATCATATTAAGTTATTTTTCTCCAGCCAGTCATCATTATAAATAGTTGAGAAATATTTATAACCGCTATCGCAGATAATTGTAATAATATTTGCTTCGCGGTCTAATTTTCTGGCAAGATGAACAGCCCCGCAAATATTTGCGCCGCTCGATCCGCCGGAAAGAATCCCTTCTTCGAATGCAAGTTTTTTTGTCCAGCCAATTGCTTTTTTATCATCTATCTGCATCATGTCGTCAAGTAGATCAAGCTGGGCAGTACCGATTAAAAACTCATCGCCCATTCCTTCAACCAAATAGCGCGTTGGTGTTATCATTTTTTTATTCTTGAACCAATCATAAAATACAGAGCCAACCGGATCAAGACCTATCAATTTTATATTCGGGTTCTTTTCTTTTAAGAACTTTCCGGCACCGCATAAAGTTCCGCCTGTACCAATTGCGGCAATAAAGTAGTCAATTTTGCCTTCCATCTGTTCCCATATCTCCGGTCCGGTCGTCATGTAATGAGATTCATTATTATCTAAATTATTATGCTGATCAATGTAATAAAGAGATGAATCTTGTTTAGCCAAATTAATTGCGTATTGATTATAAGAATCGGGATGTTCGGGCGGTAACTCTGCATCCACTTTTACAACATCAACACCGAGAACTTCCAACATCTTAATTTTTTCTTTGCTGGTTGTGTCACGGATTACAATTTTCAATTTGTAGCCTTTTTGCCGGCATACAATTGCAAGACCCATTGCGGTGTTACCTGAAGAGTTTTCTAAAATGGTATCACCGGGCTTTATCTTTCCATCTCTTTCGGCTTTTTCAATCATATACTTAGCAATCTTGTCTTTTATACTTCCGCCCGGATTCATAAACTCCAGCTTAGCCCATATAGTTGCTTTCAGTCCTTTGGAAATATTGCCAAGTTTCACTATCGGTGTTCTGCCGATTGCATCTATTATACTTTCGTAACGATTATTTCTCATTTTTTATTCATCAATTAATTAAAGAATATCCCCGTAAAAATTCTTCGACAGTCATTCGTTTTCTGTCTTCAGGTTGAAGTTCAAGGATTTGAAGTACACCGCTTTTCGTTTGGATAAAAATTTCTTTTTTGGTCTGCTTTAATGATAATTGATAATTGAGAATTGAGAATTGAGAATTAACATCATGATTTTCAATTTTCAATTTGCCATTCTCAATTGGTTTTGTTTTAAACACTTTATATGATTTTCCATTTAGATTGAAAAATGCACCGGGATAAGGCGAAAGTCCGCGCACAAGATTGTGAATTTCAAGCGCACTTTTATTCCAATTAATCTCACAAATTTCTTTTGTAATCTTTGGTGCTAACGATGCCGTTGAATCATTTTGTTTGGTGAGAGAATAATTACCGGAATCAATTAAAGTAATTGTTTTAAGAACTACTTCAGATCCCAGTTTCATCATTTTATCATGGAGCGAGCCAAAATCATCTTCGTCATTGATTGGAAGATTTTCTTGTAATATAATATTTCCGGTATCAATTTTATCTTCAAGAAAAAAAGTAGTTACTCCGGTTAGTTTATCTCCGTTAATCAATGCCCATTGTATTGGTGCAGCACCGCGGTATTTAGGAAGCAATGATCCGTGCAGGTTGAATGAGCCTTTAACCGGAATTGAATAAATTTCTTTGGGAAGAATACGAAAAGCTACAACAACGAATAAATCCGCTTTTAGCTCTTTAAGTGTCGAAATAAATTCCGGGTCTTTAAGTGAAACCGGGTTATAAACCGTTATTTTATTTTTCAAGGCAAATTCTTTAACCGGCGAATAAGTAACACGTCTTCCCCTGCCGCGTTCTTTATCAGGAACGGATACAACTGCAATTACTTGATGCTTGCTTTCTAATATTTTTTGAAGTGAAGGGATAGCAAATTCCGGTGTGCCCATAAAAACAATTTTCATTTTCAACTCATCAAAAAAATAAGATGGGAAATTTTCTGAACTGAATTAAATTTCTGTGATCGGGTAATCAATCTCTACTTCTCTTTTAATAATGTTAGATAAACCTTTTTGCAAATTCTTCTTAACATTTTCAGCTACGCGGTCAGGAATCATTTTGCCGATAAGATGATCATACTCGTGAAGAATTACTCTTGCAAGTAAATCATCGGCATCAGTTTCAATTATATTTTCATCCGAATCCATATAACGAACTTTAATTGATTCCGATCTCTCAACTTCGGCACGAATTGTCGGCAAACTTAAACAACCTTCTTCAATAATTACTTTCTCATCGGATTGTAATACAATTTCAGGATTAATCATTGCAACGGGCTTAAAATTATCATATCCTTCAGTACCGTTAAGATCTAAGACAAAGATAGAATCACGGTAACCGACTTGATTAGCAGCTAAGCCTATTCCGCGTGCATTGCGCATTGAATCGAACATATTTCTAATCTTATCAATAATCTCATCACTAACGGCATTAACTTTTTGTGCTTTTTGCCTGAGTATTTTATCACCATAAACTGTAATTGGTATAATAGACATGTTACCTTTCAATTTTACTGTTCAACTTTAATTGTATCTGCGTTTAGATCTTTGAACAAACTTACTTGAGTTGAATAGAAAAGCATTCTCACTAACAATCGAAAGATAATTAACATTTGCTGAAGAATAAAGATGATGGTAAGAAAATAGAATGGAGTTCTGGGAATAAATCTTCCTATTACATTATAGATAACAGCGCCAAATGCGCCGATAATTGCAACGACCAGGAAAAGAACAAATATTTTATTAAAATTATTTTTAAGAAATATGACTGCATGATAAATTTCTTTAAGTATTTGAGTCTTGTCTCTGACGGCCATCGAAATCTTTGAGTAATCTGAAATTATTGTTACAATTCCGATAAAGAAAATCATAAGAACATATCGAATGAATTTGCTAATGAAATCAAGGACAACATTTTCGGAGCTTTTTAATAGCAAGGTTATTAATTCTCCGGTGAAGTCATTAATCTTAAAAGCTGCAGCAAAAAATAAAAGTGAGATCAAAAGTACTTTAACAAATCTTGCAAAATACCTTACTCCTCCAAAGAAAAAATCTACCGTATGATTTTTATCAGGTATGTGGAATACCGAAATCAATCCGCCCAGAAAAAAAGTTTGTATCAAAGCATAAACCCCTACGGCAAAATAAATACCAAGCGGTAATTGATCGAGCTGGGTAGAATACAAATTTCTAAATTGAAGATACCAGAAGTAATCAAATGAATGAGCAAGATGCTCGCTCGTTAACGAATTTCCAAGATTATCCATTAATATATTAAAAACCGGTACTGCCAAGACTAATGCAGAAATTGCATTCATTGCCCACATTAATGCAACGAATTTAACATTGTGGAATACAGATCGTGCACCTTGAATTAATATCTGTTTAATACTGTCAATCATCCTATACTTCCAAGAACCATTAATGCATTTTGTATCCAGAAGAAAAATCTAATTGAAAGTGAAAGTGATGCCCAAACTCTATTAGTAACTGTAAATGAATTATTAGCAAAATTAATATCAAGTAAATTTTTTCTGTGCGGATCTACCTCGGCAGCAATAACTTCATTATTTGTTTTGAATTTCAAAATCTTCCATCGTTCTACCCCATCCCACTTTTGATAAAGAGTATCTTTATCGGTATAAAGAGCTACGTCATTTTTAAAAATACCGTCACTTAATCTTTCCACCAGAACTTCATATTCATTATTAAATATTTTTTTTATGGAAGTCACTTTATAATCAAATGTTTTTGGCGTTCTGTAAAATTCATCAAAGAACCAGTTCATGTCTCCGCCGCAATTACGTTGAACAATATTTATAAAATCGTTTCCCCGCGGATGTTTGTATTTATATTCATCGTAATATTCTTTTAATATTTTCATCATCTTATCGTGTCCGAGATATCTTTCCAAAGTGTGAAGGACTAATTCAGGTTTGTTGTAAGAATTTACTACATAAGAGAGCCGTGTTGGAAGTTTAAAAGATGTATCTGCAATGGAACCGATTGTCAAATTTTTATAATAGCTTGTAATACTTCGGGCAGCTTCGGGTACTTTCACATCAACGAGTGTATAGATAAGTGGTATTTCATTATAAGATAAAAAATTAAGTCCGAATACAGGAATATAAGTTGCGAACTTAAAAGTTTCTAAAATCTCAGGCTGATAGTAATACATTATTTTTGTAGAAATATATGAAGTGAATCCTTCATCAAGCCACGCTTCATAGACCTCATTGTTGGCAATCAATCCGTAAAAAAACTGATGCGAGAATTCGTGTGCGACTAAATATTCCGGTTGCCCGGCAGCCTGAGGTGCAAAAAGTTCGGCACCAACAGTGAATAATGTCGGGTATTCCATTCCGCCGGATGCGGAAGTTCTTGGAACATCAATCAAAGAAACATTTTGATAAGGATAAATCCCGATATTATTTTCAAAATACTCTAAACAATTTCTTACAGCTGTAAAATAGCGCTCAAAATATCTTTCTCTTTCCGGTTGAACATAGGCCTGAATTGTTATTGTTGAACCGTCCTTTCTAGTATAAATATTTTTGCGGTAAAGAATGTTATCCGAAGCAAGCCAAACAAAATCATGAACTCCTGATTGTACAAAATTATAAGTTGTGTTCTGGTTATCAGACGTTTTAGATTTTTCAACACCGGTAGCGGCAATTGTAAAATCTTTAGGTGTTTTTATTTTTACAGCGTAATCGCCAAAGTCAGAGTAAAAATTTAAATAGGGATGATACTGACTGCAAACCCATTTCCCGTTTTCAAAAACACCAACTTTAGGAAACCATTGAGAAACAAAAAAGAAATTTCTTCCTGCCGCATAGCCCATCCTTTTAACAGAGCGCGGAATCCTCATAGTGTATTCAAAATTTATTCTTACACTGTCACCAGGTTCAATAGTTTTATTTAATAAAACTTTTGCTACCGTACTATCATGCGGATTAGCGATTTCAGGTTGGAAGTAAATTAATTGCAATGATTCACCATTTACCATGAGTGATTTGATATCAATTTGAGTTTGAGCCTCTGGAGTAAGTGAATATGCCTTTGCGAAAAGAGTATTATTGCTTTTATAAGCGTTCGCATAAAGATGAAATTGAATCTCAGATGTTGAGAAGCTGGTTTTGTTAATCCAAATTATTTCTTCTTTAACTGAAATTGATTTGGATATCGGATAGAATTCTACTTCAAGATTATAGTTAGCAACACGATTCACTTTAACATATTCAGATTTAAGTAATCCATTTCGATATAACTCAGTTGAATTAGAAATATTTTTTTGAACGGTTCCAAAATCATAAACGGAAAAATATAGTAAGCCGGAGAGGATTAATAATAATATAAATGGGAATAATCTTTTCATCGTGACTTCAAATTAAACAGAAGGACTGTTTAATTCAATCGAAAGAAAGTTAAAAAAAAGTCCCGCGTTCACGGGACTCTCTTAAATTACTGACAACTGTTAACTGTTTACTTTATTTCAATTGTCTTCGGTTTCACTCTTTCATGTTTAGGAAGTTTTACATTTAGAATTCCATTTTCCAATTTTGCATCAATTTTTTGCTCATCAATGCTTTCGGAAATTTTGAATCTACGATAGAAGTTACCTATCTCGGTTTCCTTCAAAACATATTTGCGGTTAATAACTTCCTCAAAAGTTATCCTCCCCATAATAACCAGATGACCTTCTTCCAACTTGATCTTAACATTTTCTTTTGAAACTCCCGGCATTTGAGCAGTTAAGAAATAATCGTCCGCAGTTTCATATATATCAATTAATGGAGCCACCCATGCTTCTTTTTCAAGAGCTTCATCCCAAGTTTTGTTGGTTTTTACTTCTACTATTTCTTTGTTTTCAGTCATATTGACCTCCAATTTATTTTTGTTTAACAATTATTTTTTATCGTCATCTACAACTTCATAAGATGCATCTTGAACATCACGATCATCCTTTTTATCTGAAGCGGATTGCTGTTGAGAAGTCTGTTGTTGACCTTCAGCATGCGGTTCGCCTCCCGGTTGTCCGCCGGTTGGTCCTTGCTGCTGATACAATTTTTGTGCAATCTCATTCCAGACTTTTGTTAAGCCATCGGTTGCGGATTTTATTCTTTCAGTATCATTAGTAGCTAATGCATCTTCAACTTTTTTGATTTCACTTTCAAGCTGATTTTTTTGGTCCGGTGTGATCTTCTCTTTCATTTCTTCAATTTGTTTTTTGGTTTGGAAGACAAGATTATCAGCTTGATTTTTTACTTCGACTGCTTCTTTCTTCTTTTTATCTTCTGCCGCATGTTCTTTGGCGGTCTGTTTCATTTTTTCAACTTCATCTTTTGAAAGCCCGCTTGATGAAGTAATCCTAATACTTTGTTCTTTGTTGGTAGCTTTATCTTTAGCCGCAACATGTAGGATTCCGTTAGCATCAATATCGAATGTTACTTCAACTTGCGGAATTCCCCGGGGTGCAGGCGGAATACCATCAAGATGGAATTTACCAAGTGTTCTGTTATCAGCAGCCATCGGTCTTTCACCTTGAAGAATATGAATCTCTACTGACGGTTGGTTATCCGATGCTGTTGAAAAAACTTCACTCTTTTTTGTCGGAATTGTTGTATTCGCTTCAATTAGTTTTGTGAATACGCCTCCTAAAGTTTCAATACCAAGTGAAAGCGGAGTTACATCAAGTAAAAGAACATCTTTAACATCACCTGCAAGAACACCGCCTTGAATCGCTGCACCGATAGCAACTACTTCATCCGGGTTAACACCTTTATGGGGTTCTTTTTCAAAAAGTTTTTTTACGAGCTCTTGAACTTTTGGAACACGGGTTGATCCGCCGACTAAGATAACTTCATCTATTTGAGATGCAGTTACATTAGCATCTTTTATTGCGCGTTCGCATGGTCCAACCGTTCTTTGGATTAAATCATCAACTAATTGTTCAAACTTTGCACGGCTAATATTTAGGTTCAAATGTTTGGGCCCATCTTGTGTTGCTGTAATGAACGGAAGATTTACATCTGTCTGTATCGAAGATGAAAGTTCAATCTTAGCTTTTTCAGCTGCTTCTTTCAAACGTTGAAGAGCCATCGGATCTTTACGTAAATCTATTCCTTCCTGTTTTTGAAATTCATCGGCAAGGAAATCAATTAAACGCTGGTCAAAATCATCACCGCCAAGATGTGTATCACCGTTCGTTGATTTAACTTCAAATACACCTTCGCCTAATTGTAAAACCGAGATATCAAATGTACCGCCACCAAGATCATAAACAGCAACGATCTGGTCCTTATGCTTTTTATCTAGTCCATACGCAAGAGCTGCAGCAGTAGGCTCGTTAATAATTCTTTTAACATGAAGTCCTGCGATCTCGCCGGCATCTTTAGTTGCTTGACGCTGAGCATCATTAAAATACGCGGGTACAGTAATAACAGCTTCCGTTACCTCTTGCCCCAAATAATCTTCAGCGGTTTTTTTCATCTTCTGTAAAACCATTGCACTAATTTCAGGCGGAGAATATAATCTGTCGCCAATTTCAACACGAGCTGAACCATTATCACCCGCAACAACTTTGTAAGGTACCTCTTTGGCTTCTGTATCAACCTCTTCTCTTTTCCTTCCCATAAATCTTTTAATCGAGAAGATTGTGTTTTTCGGATTTGTAACTGCTTGTCTTTTTGCCGGTTGACCGATAACTCTTTCGCCTGCTTTTGTAAAAGCTACAACAGATGGAGTAGTTCTGCCTCCCTCTGAATTTGGAATAACAACCGGTTCATTTCCTTCCATCACCGCAACACAAGAATTAGTTGTGCCAAGGTCAATTCCTATAATCTTTCCCATTTACTTATTCTCCTTTTGAATTATAAAAGAGCTGAAGATATTACTTCAGCTCTATAACTTTTTCATTTCTTTTTCTTTGCTCAATTTTCTTTAACTGAATATTAAGCATACCTTCTTCAAACTTAGCTTCAACTTTTTCGGAATCTACCAAATCAGGAAGAGTAAAGCTTCTTTTGAACGAACCGTACATTCTTTCACTTCTAAAGTAGTTTTTTTCTTTTTTCTCAGATTCTTTTTTCTTTTCACCTTCAATTGTTAAAATATTATCTTGCAAAGTGATTTTAATTTCATCCTTTTTTACACCGGGAATTTCAGCGGTAACATTTATATTTTCTTTATCTTCGGATATATCAATTCTCGGGTAAAAGTTATCATTTAAATTGAATCCAAAGTTTGGGAAATCATCAAAGTATCTTTGAATTCTATCATGAAGAGTTTCTAACTCTCTGATGGGTTCAAATTTAATGAGCGTCATTTTGGCCTCCTGTTTTTATTATTTGACTTGAATAGTAATTACAATCAGAGTGCCAATGTAGTTTCAGCTTAACTTATTCAAAAATAATAACTTAATAACTATTACTCTTTAGTGTGAGTTAGGAATAATTGTCACGATTTTTAACATTTTATTACACACAATGACCATTTGTCATACTTTATGAAACAACTTCTTAGATTATTATGTAATAGGAGGATTTGTGTTTAACATTGAAGAATTCGACATCAAACTAGATACTGACTACATAGGAAGAAATTTTATTTATAGTGATGAAGTTGACTCTACAAATAATGTTCTTTTGTCTAATAAAGATTTTAATCAGAATGGTACTGTATTGTTAGCTGAATATCAAAGTAAAGGGCGCGGACGCAAAGATAGAGAATGGATTAGCAATAGCGGTCAAAACCTTACATTTTCAATTTTATTAAAAGGTGAAATAAAAGATCAAAAAATTAATTTAATAAATTTAAGCACGGCAGTTGCTGTTGCACAAGCAATTGAAAATCTTTTTCAGTTGGATGTTGAACTTAAATGGCCGAATGATGTTCTTATTCATAAAAAAAAGATCGCCGGAATTTTACTAGAATCAAGTTCTAAAGGAAATAAAATAAGCAGAGTTGCTGTTGGAATAGGAATAAATGTTAATCAGCCAAACTTTCCCGGTAAATTCGATATCGTTCCGACCTCAATTCGAAAAGAATTTCATTCATTAGTAAGCAGAGAAAAATTACTTAGCGAAGTATTAAACAATTTTGAAAAGTTAATTGATCAACTTGAACGATCCCAAAAGAAAATATTAAACCAATGGCGCAACAGATGTAAAATGATAGGCGAAAGAATAAAGATAGTGGAAGATGATAAAATTAGGACCGGAATTTTTGATGACATAGATGAACACGGATTTCTTCTGCTGAAGCAGGCTGATAAAATTGAGAAAATCCATTACGGCGATGTTAGTCTAAGATAATTGAAAGGAAGTAATGAAAGTATATTTTGATAATGCTGCTACAACACCTTTGCATCCAAAGGTTTTTGAAAAAATGAAACCATTCCTAACTGAGAATTTTGGGAATGCTTCGTCAATTCATTCATTCGGAAGAGAATCACGTGTAGCCGTTGAAGAATCCCGTGAACTAATTGCAAATTTTATAAATGCAAATCCCAGTGAAATTTATTTTACAAGCGGCGGAACCGAAGCAAATAATTTTATTGTATTTGGAATTGCACGATCTGAATTAGCTGAAAGCGGACGTGGCCATTTGATCACGTCGGAAGCCGAACATCATTCTGTTTATGATTCATTCTTAGAACTTTCTAAAAACGGTTTTTTTGTAAATTTCCTTGAAGTCGGAAAAAGTTCGGTAATAAGTAATGATTCGCTTGTGCAAAATATCAATTCAACTACATCATTGATTTCTTTGATGCATATCAATAACGAAACCGGTGCAGTTTCTCCGATTGAACAGTTTTCTTCACTATTAAAGCAAAAGAATATTTTCTTCCACACGGATTCGGTACAAAGTTTCGGCAAATATAAAATTGATGTAAAATCATCCGGTGTAGATTCTATAACTGCTTCAGCACATAAAATTAATGGACCCAAGGGAATTGGTTTTGCATATGTGAAAAGCGGTACCCCAATTTCACCAATTTTGTTCGGCGGTTCTCAGGAGAGAAACCGCAGAGGTGGTACGGAAAACGTAGCTGCAATTGTTGGTTTTGCTGAAGCTGTAAGAATAGCAAGTAATTCGATACAAGAAAGATTTAAGCATGTAACCGAATTGAAGCAAAGCTTTGTCAATGGAATTTATTCAATAGATAATAAGGGCATCGCAATAAATGGCGGTGAAAATACCTCTTCTTATATTTTAAGTATAACATTAAAATCAAATTATTATAGAAATGATCCTGAAGCAATGTTAATGTTTCTTGATATTAACGGAGTTGCAGTTTCTAATGGCGCTGCATGTACATCAGGGACATTAAAACCGTCGCACGTAATTCTTAGCACAGGTTATTCTGTTGAAGACGCAAAAGGAACAATTAGATTTTCTTTCGGTTGGCAGAATACTATTGAAGAAGTAGATTATGCTTTAGAAGTTTTAGAAAAGCTATCCAAGAAGTTTAAGAGATGAAATAATCTGTAACCTCGAAGGTTACTGCTTTGCAACCTTCGAGGTTACTACCCCTCACCAAACATCATAAACTACTTTATTTTTTTCATTAGTAATAAATTCTAAAAATTGTTCTTTCGTATCGAAAAAACTATACACTTCTTCGTTATCACATAATGTTACATTCCTTAAACCGAACAATTCTTTAGCATTCGAGAATTCCCATTCCTGCGAATATTTTACCAAACCATCTTTAACCGGATTTGACAAGATATACTTAAATATCCATTTGAAATATATTTCATCGTCACAATACTTGGACTTCGTTTTGCTTTCAAACAGGACCCCGCTTTTTTTGTATTTTTTGTTTATTGTTTTTGTATATGAATTTATAAGATGTGATAACATCAAACTGATTGGATATTCATTTGTGTTTTGTTTTAGAAACATATGAAAATGATTTGGCAGCAAACAATAACACAAAACTGTTATGTGAAATTTATTTTTGTACTCATTCAATTGTTTTAAGAAATAAAGGTAATCATTTGTATCAAAGAAAATTTTCTGCTTGTTTGCGCCACGGTTATAAATGTGATGGTAAGTGTCTTTGAAGAAGTTTCTTGGTTTGTTCATAATTAAAGTTAACACAACAAAAAATATTTTCGAATCACGGTAACCTCGAAGGTTACAAAGTAGTAACCTTCGAGGTTATTTAAAAAAATTTTAAGTTAGGTAATCTATCAATTGTGATAACTTTTCGCGTAATTGCTTTCTGTTAACTATAAAATCTAGAAAACCATTCTCGAGTAAAAATTCAGAGCGCTGGAATCCCGGGGGCAAATCTTTTCCAATCGTTTGTTTTATAACGCGCGGTCCGGCAAACCCAATCAATGCTTTCGGCTCAGCAATAATAACATCTCCCAGCATAGCAAAACTAGCTGTTACTCCACCAGTTGTAGGGTCAGTAAGCACAGAGATGAACGGTAACTTTGCATCTGACAACCTAGCTAATCGGGAACTTGTTTTTGCCATTTGCATAAGTGAAAAAGCGCCTTCCATCATTCTAGCGCCACCGCTTTGGCTAATAATTATTAACGGGGTTTTATCTTCGTAAGCTGCATCAATAGCTCTCGCAATTTTTTCACCAACTACCGAGCCCATACTTCCGCCTATAAAACTAAAATCCATACATGCAAATGCAACCCTCTTTCCTTCAATTTTCCCCGTCCCGGTCTTAATAGCATCATTTAATCCGCTCTTCTTAATTGTTGCAATAACTCTCTCACCGTAATTTTTTGTATCAGTAAATTCAAGCGGGTCACCTGACTTCATTTTTTTATCAAGTTCTTTAAACGAGCCTTTATCAAACAAGAATAAAACATATTGATCGCTTCCAATCCTGAAATGATAATTGCATTTTGGACAACACCATAAATTAACTTCTAATTGTTTATTATGAATTATTTCTCCACAGTCTTCACATTTAGACCACTGCCCGTCTGGGATATCAGTTTTCTTACTATTTGGAGAAATATTTTCTTTTTTTCTTTTAAACCAACCCATTAAGATTTTCTCTTTTCAATGTTCACAAATAAAGTTATCGTTTGATTCGGTTGCTGAGGGTCGTTTGAATAAAGCGTGACGGTTCTTGTTAATTTACCCTCTCTGTTGGCGGTATCTAATTCAATTCTAATATTTCCCGATTCACCCGGTTGCAAAAGTTTGCTGCTTAATAATGCAGCCGTACATCCGCAAGACGTTTTTACGTCACTTATTATTAAAGGAGCTTTGCCTTCATTCTTAAAACTAATTTTTGTTTCAACTACTTTACCTTCTTCAACAGTTCCAAAATCATGCTGAGATAAATTTAATTTTAATTTAGGCGTTTTGCCATCTTTTGAAACCATAGTGTTTTTATCAACAACAACCCCGGTAAAAGTCAATTTGTATTGAGGATTTGCCGGATCATTTGATGAGATATAAACAAATTTTTCTTGGGGCCCTAATCTATTAGCAGAGTTAAACTCAACTTTTACAAAAGTTTTTTCACCGGGGCTTAAACTCTTTTTTTCCGGGGCTGCAGCCGTGCATCCGCACGAAGCATGTACTTGAATTATTTTAAGTTCAGCCTTTCCAGTATTCTGAATTTCAAAATTATGTGTAACAATTTCTCCTTCAGCAATAGTCCCAAAATCATGGTTATCTGCTTTTGCAAATAATTTTGGTACATCTGTTTGTGAAAAAGAAACCGATACAATTACAAAAACAAAAAAAACAACTAACCTTTTCATCTTTTCCCTTTTACTATAAATTTCTTGAAATAGTTTGGTTCGAGATAATCGTAATTGGAAGTTAATAAATCGTAGCCTAATAAATAAGCCCATCTACCGATTTTTACAGCAGTTAATTCAAATTCCTTATTTAACGTACGATCAATAAATGAATCCCCGTAAATCAACTCATCCGAAGAAATTAATGATTGCAAATTATTTTTCTCTACTAATTGCAGATTATCAACAACTGCTGTTTTTTTATCATGTTTAATATATTTTGAAAAATAATATTCATCACCGGCAGCATTCATCGCTATAATGAATTTTGTGCCTGTCTTAATATATTTTGAAATATGAAATGCATATGCATCGAATGTTGGAACTGGTATTATTGGAATGCTGGCACCAAACGCCAATCCTTTTACTGTCGAAAGTCCAATTCTTAATCCTGTAAATGAACCGGGGCCCATTGAAACAGCAACTGCTTTACACTGATTTAATTCTACCTGAGCGTTTTTCAAAACAGTGTCTATCATTTCAATTAATTTTTGAGAGTGTATATGCTTTTGCTGATAATTCATTTCAACAAAATTATTATCATCAAATAATAGCGCAACGCTGCAGTTTACACCTGATGTTTCAACTGCCAATATCGGGAAAAGATCATTCATGTCTTACTATTGATATTTCTCGTGATGTATCGTTAATGAACTTAAGATAAATTTGATAATTCCGTTTTGGTAGAATTTCCGGGTACATATTTGACCACTCTATAAAAACAATATTTTCTCCGTTGAGATATTCGTGAAATCCAATATCGTAAAGTTCTTCAGCTTTTTTTATCCGATATAAATCAAAATGTATAAAATTTACTTTATTATGATATTCATTTACGATCGCAAAACTCGGACTAGACACATTTTCTATTCCATATTCTTTACATACATATTTTACAAAAAAAGTTTTGCCGCTGCCGAGATCGCCATCCAATAAAATTACATTACCTTTATTGATTTGTTTTGCAAAATTTTGAGCAGTTAAAATTGTCTCCTCTTCAGATCTAATTACAGTATGAAATGGAAAATCCATTAAACCTTACTCTCCATAGTAATCACAGGAAGAATCATTTCTTCCAACGAGATCCCTCCGTGCTGAAAACTATCTTTATAATAACTTAAATATTTGTGGTAATCGGTTGGATAAACAAAATAAAAATCTTCTTTTGATATTATGTAATTAATTGTCAATCCTCGTTTGGGTAACTTATAATCCAGAGGATTCTTAATAAAAATTGCATGTTTCTCATCCACTTTTAAATTCCTGCCAAATTTAAAACGCAAATTTGGCGATGCTTCTCTATCACCCAAAACTTTTGCGCCGCGCAAAGTTCTTATACTCCCGTGATCAGTGGTAACAACAACTTTTGCATTTGGAATTGTTGCTATAGCTCTAAATGTATTAAGCAATGAAGAATGCTGAAACCAGCTGTTGGTCAATGAACGGTATGCCGGTTCATCCGGTGCAATCTCTTTTAATATATCTGAATCTGAACGGCCGTGAGCAATCATATCTAAAAAATTTACGACCACAGCCATAAAATGTGTTTTTTTATGTGATAGAACATTTTGTTCAAATGAACGCCCGACTTCAGGATCTATGATCTTCACATATTTCAATTCATTATTTAATGATATTTTTTTTCTGATCAACAAATTCTGCAGAAGATCTTTTTCATATTTATTCATACTGTTTTCATCATCACTCATTGTCCCCCATAAATCAGGATAATGTTTTTCAATTTCGGAGGGAAATAAACCGGCGAATAATGAATTTCGTGAATATGGTGTTGCTGTCGGTAGTATTGAATAATAATAATCTTTTTGGATGTTGAAAAGATCCTTTAGATGTTTTTCCATTACAAGCCATTGATCTAAACGAAGGCAATCAATTACAAAATAAAAAATTGGTCCTGCTGATTTTGATAAATGAGGGAAAACATATTTCTCGGTTATCTGGGTAGTGAGATGAGGGACATTTTCACTTCCGACAGAATCAATCCAAGTCTTGTAATTTTTCTCAACAAATTTGCTGAACTCTTGATTACATTCTTTTTTTTGCTCTGTTAATGTCTGCCTAAGACCAACCTCGGGATGCTCATCAAGTTCCATATCCCAATTTGTAAGTTTCAGATAAATTTCGATCCAATCACCAAAATCCGGATCCATTAAAAGTTGACGGGATATTTCATTGAAGTCGTTAAGATAGTCTTTAGCAACGTATTCACCGGATATTTTTTTGCTTTCAAGAATTTTTTTGCAGACCATTAAAACTTGCGAAGGCAAAACCGGCTTAATTAAATAATCACTTATCTTGCTTCCGATGGCATCGTGCATTAATGATTCAGCCTCATTCTTGGTTATCATAACGACTGGTATGTTGGGATTTATTTCTTTGATTTGAGCAAGGGTTTCAAGTCCGCCAATTCCTGCCATCATCTCATCAAGAAAGATAAGATCGAATTGTTGATTCTTCACTTCATCCACAGCATCTTCGCCGTTGGTTACTGTCTCAACTTCATATCCTTTCTCATTCAAAAAAATGATATGTGAGCGGAGAAGTTCTATTTCATCATCTACCCAAAGGATTTTATTTTTTTTCATATTTTAATTTTTTGTCCGACTAATGTTATTGAATTGCAATTCTAACGTCAACACCTGCTTCGTTAGTTGTAGTGGGTGGAATTCTTGATGCACCTTCCGGTTCAATGCTTGTTCTTCTGTAGAAGATTGAAAGAGTTACACGCGAACTCATTACATATTTTATTTTGGGTTCTATTGTTGTGTTTGTTTTTCCTTCTTGAGGAGTACCGTTCTCTTTAAAATTATTCATCTCATAAATTACACTTGAGGTCTTTCCGCTTGTATATGAGAATGATATCTCAAGATCGTTCTTCAATGAGATTCCAAAAAGAGGAAGCTCGAATCCGGATTTAGTGTAACTGGCAGAAATATTAATATCGCGGTTAAATGCTTCTGTTACGTTAAGAGTTGTTACACCAAGACTATAAGAAGTTTTTGTTGAAAATCTTAATGTACTCTGGAAAGTTCCGCCGAAAAATTTTTCAAAGCTCATTGTAATTCCGGCTAACGGAGAAAAACCATAATCCACCCGTTGTGTTTGAACTTCCTGTACTCCATCCGGATTAATTTTCCATCCTTCACTATAATTAGAAATATAAGCATGATTTATCATAACTCTGTTGGCGAAACTGAATATCTTATATTTTTCCAAACCGGTCCAATTAAAAGTCCAATTGGGTCTTGGAATATATTTCATAATGTTGGAGAGGAGAGGAATTTTTGATAAGAATGAAAATGTTTCGAATCCTTTCAGGAATGCGTCCGATAAACTTTGTGCCGGGTTACCTGATGTCGGATCATAAAGGTCATGAACTTTTTTAATTCCGTTTCCCAAAAAAGAAAATATAAATGAGGGCGGTAAACTTAAAAATGATCTATCCAAAGTTCCTGTAGATAGCATATTTGTAATTGAAATAGTACCGAGTGAATCCGTTTGTATTGTAGCCGATCTATTAATTCCCCAGCCTACTTTCCAATCCAACTTTAAATCCGCGCCCTCCCACAACGGCCGTGATGTGCTAAATGATAAATCATTTTTCTGACTATAATTATCCTGAATATTTCCACGGGGGGCTCTTGGTCCTAAATCATTTGAGAAGCCTAACATAAATAATCTTTTCGGACCTTTACTATCACTTTGACTGAACCCCCAGAAATTATTAAATCCCGTTCCGTCTCCTACGATTCCGCCCCCTGTGTAACTGCTGTTCTGAGAAAAATTAATTGTGATTTGATCATAATCCAGTAATAATGTTTTTATACCAAGCTTTAATAATTCCAATGATGCATTAAGTGTACGCATAATACTCTTCACAGTATCTTTACTAGTAACAATAGTTGAGTCGTTCATTACAATAGTGGAATCGCTTTTTACAATACTGGAATCTTTTGCCAATTCAGTTTTTACCGGAATATTTTCAGTGTTCTTTTGTACTTGTTGTTCTTGGTTTTGTTGATTACCGCCTCTGCCGCTTCTCCTTCCGCCTGTTCTTCCACCCTCAGTTTGTTCTGGAATATTTTGTTCTATTCTTTTTTCTTCTTCCCTAAACATTGGTGCAAAAATAGATTTGAGCCTGATTGTTAACCCTGCTGTTATTCTATTTGCATAACCAGCACTTTTGCCTAATACTCCTTGTGTAAAATTATTTTGCCATTGATAAGTTACAGAATAACTTCCGTTGAGAGTTAGATAACGATCCAGATCCCAAATGGATGGAAGTTTTGGATTTGTTCTTAGATCAACAGTTTGCTTAAAATTATAATCTTTGCCAAATAACGATCCCCCAAATATATCACGCCAAATTTCACTTTCAGGCCGCTCTAAATCATTATTAGTTAATAGATAAGCAAGAGTTGAAGAAATATCAAAATTATAGTTTAACGAAAGGTTCCAGAATCCACCTTCAGTTATTGACCAATTAAAACCTGCTCCTCGTGTTGCTACAAAATCACGCAGGATGTTTGGTTTATCAGCTAATGCCCTGTTCTGCGTGTATGATCTTTTTCTACTTGCAGTGATTGAAGATGTAATTGATTGCGGAAGAAAATAAATTTTTACATCACTGTAATCGCTGAATAATTTAAAGAAACTTCCGATAAGCGGAATATCGGCCGGCTTAAAATAATTGTCTCTGCTTAAATTAACCGAGTAATTTGCATTTGCATTCCATATCCAGCTATCGGAATTACGAACTGTAGGAGAACTCGAAGTAGAATTATTGTAGTTAAATCCAAATGATAGATTATTAAAAGTATCTCTAATGTACCATACATCAGTTGGTATTTTAATTCTGATGTTAGATAATGTCCACGTTTCAGAAACGCTTAAGAACTGTGATTCATCCTTTAACTTGGCAACTTCTTGTTCAATCGTGACAGGATCATAATTCTTTTCCGTAAGTTTTTTTCTTAATTCATTTTGAGCTTCATCTACTTTAATGTCTGTACCGGGTAAATAAAGCGGATTGGTTGATTGCTGGTTGCGGGAATAGGAAACGCGCAGATTACTTCCAGCAAGGTTAAGTGGAATTAATTTTAGAACATCAAGATCAACTGCAACACCCCAATTCAATCTGTCTTCGCGTGTACCGAATCTGTCTGCAAGTTTATGAAAATACGGATTGGTTTGACTCACATTAAAATTAACTCTAATTAAATCAGCTAGTGATAAAGCGCCGCTTGCGCTATAAGCCCATCCGGGAGTTGCATCAGCATCAAGTACTCGTAATTCATTTACCCAGACACTACCGGAAACAGCTTCATTAGGTGTTCCTTTGTCTATCGGGTTTACAATTCCAATTGTAAAAAATGTTACTTGTGTTAATGTAGGATTTCCTCTTACACCGTATGTATGTCCGGTTTTTCCCGTAACAGGAACCCGGAGAATTTTATTTATAAAAGTACTATCACCCCTAGTCTGAATTTTAATGGCTGTCAGATCAGAAAAGACCATACTAACTTCATTCCATCCGTCGCTTCCGGCTGCATAATTGTATCTTACAGGTTGGCGATATTCGTAATAGTTTAACGAGTCCGAACCAAATCTAAGATATACTTCCGATCCGTAATTATTCTGTTTTGTAGAATCGTAATACGAAACTGAACCCGGTAAATCATTTTTATCCGAGTGAATGAAAAATTTCATCTCTTTATAGTTGAAAAGATCCAAAGGTTTATAGAGATAGCGAACAACTTCACGTTTGTCCCCATCTTCTAATTTATTTAGAATAAGATTTAACGCCTGCTCGTTTTTCAATACATTATTATTCGGCTGCGTCCGATCTCTTTCTCTAAAAACTCCGGGAGGTGAAACATACTCAGGATTATCTTCTAAGTTGATTGATGATACTGTAAGTACAGTATCATTTAAAGTTACTTTTGGAGGAGACAAAACTTTTTGCCATTGATTTCCAACAAGATTCATTTCAGCAAATCTTAAATGAACCGGCTGCTCAGCCCCCGAAACCCAAAATCTTATATACTCAATTACTGAAAAACTGGGATCTCCATACTTTGCAATAAAATCTTTTAAGGGAATTCTAAATAAATACCATCCGGCATTATCACCGCCGCCTATCACAAATTTATTTACAGAACGATTTGTATCAATTGGTACTTCATACCGGAAGTAACTGTTAACACGGTCTAACGTAAAATTTCTATTTAGATCTTCGGTATCTGGTATTCTTCCTTGATCAATAGATACACCGTTCCCTTCAGTTCCGTTAACATGTGAGTAATCGGGATTTTGAGTTAACTGGAATGAATAATTATCATTACTTGGATCTGGGTTTAATGCAGAATCATATCCCGGCTCTCCAATATCTTTTACACCGTCAAGACCTGTATCTTCTCCATCATCTAAAAGATCGTTGTGGTTTGCATCTTCAGTATCAAGTTTACCATTTGGAATTACATCTTCACTAATTTGCCCTAGATCAATATTTAATTTTAGATTACCAGGAGCTTGCGGAATGTTTAACCAGAATTCTATGAACTCAATATTTTCTTCAACAAGATTATTTGCAGTAGAAGAAAGAACTTTCATAATGCCGCCCCAGTTTTTATTTTTTTCTCCAAGTGTCGGATTCAAATTGTAAAAACCTTTTTGATCCGGCTGAAAAACAAAATCTAATGTTTGAATTAGCTGTGCACCCGGATCATTATTTACTCTTCTACTTCCATAAATATCTTTGATAGTAACATCGGAGGGTGTTCTATTATACCAATACGTTTTTGCTTTATAATCCATCTGTTCCATTTCGGTTTTCGATCCGATAAAAGGAAGATTATTAGGAACACTTATATCATGCCACGAGCCGTAAGGCATTCCAAGGGGAATTAATTTTTTCGCACCTTCAAAATCATCAACGTAAGCTATACTTTTATTATTATCACTTGTTATTGTACTTTTCTTTGTATTGGGATCGGGACTCATATGAGCATACTCTGCAGTCAAAGAGAAATTAGAGGGGGCGCTGGTTGATATTACTTTATCGAGAGCTTTTGTAATGAACGGAAGATTAATATTCGTTTTAAAATCAGCACCGAATATTGAATTATTGAGCGGTTCTTCACCAATTCTAACTTTATCACTTAATGTCTGCTGATTCAAATTCAAATATGAAAAACCGAGAGTGGTTTCTTTATCAAATTCATACAGTCCCCTAAATCCAAGCAAAGTTTTAGATGCAAGCTGGAATAAATCATTTTGTTCGTATGAGATTCTTAAATCCGCTCCGGGGACTAATGCTTTATCATTGCGGATCAATACTTGACCTAGATTATAATCAACAGTGTAATCAATTCCTTCTTTTAAAAGATTACCATTCAGATAAACCTTTACGGAATTTTCAACAGCTTGAAAACCTATACTATAAACGGAGGTTACTTCGGCGGAATATTCTCCGCTAATAATAAATTTATCTTTTGTTCTATCCTGCTTAGCAAATGTTACCGTGGTATCATAAACAGCTTGGTACTTCAGAGAATCGGGTAAAGATCTCGGGAAATCTTTTCCGAACGGCTGCAGTACAGGAAAAATTATCTCACCTGTCGATGGCATAATTGTTCTTGGCGGAAAAAAGTCGAATGCGCCGTCAGGTTGAGCGCTGGTTCCGCTTTTATCAGTTTTATCAAGACCAAATGCCTCAAGAATTTTTGTGCCTTGAAAATTATTTTGTGCTTCCTGACCTTCGATTTTATACTTCATATCAAGAACAAAACCTTCTTCTTTAACATTGCGTCCGCCTACGGGATATATATTCCTTAATTGCAGACTCCATGCTTTTTTAAATTGAGGTTGAAGGTTTGGCGGTTTTATAAGTTTTAAAACCAACCTTGTTTGGGTTGAACTTTGAAGATCGCTAATAAATTCACCAAAGTATGCATCATCAGCCGTTGAAGGACTGTTACCTTCTATATAATATGCAACTGCAATAGCATCTTGTTCTTGAATCTGAGTTTTAAAAGTTATGAATCCTGTTTCAGGATGTATCTCATAATCTCCTGGCTGTAAGAGAACAAATCTTCGATCTATTTCTTGAACACCAGGAATTGTTTGCAGTGTACTGTCACGTAATTGGTCAGAATATAGAGTCCCTTTTGTTCTCTTTGGCAAACTTAAATAAGCATTTGCTTTTCGTTCATTAGGATTGAAAAGACCTGTTACAGTTTTCCAAACTTGAATATCCTTTACATATAAAGATGTAGTTACTCTAGGAGTCGGATTAGAATAATAATCAGTAAAAATATGCAATTGCGGATCAGCATAAACCGAATCAATAAAAAAGTGGTTAGGTGAGTAATCATAAGCATGAATTTCAAAATTTTGTGCTTTAGCTCCGCCGCTTACTGAGACTTCCTGAATTTCACTTTTCTTTTGAGATGCTATACCAGTTAAACTAAACGGACCCATTTTGAATTGTGCTTTGATTCCGAATAAAGCTTCACTTCCTCCAACCAAAGGAGAAGTTTGCAGAGATACGTTTCCGGCTTCAATACTTTGAATTATTTCATCATCATAACCGGTGTACTTTATCTTTAATTGATTTTCATATTGGAATTGACGTTCGGTATTCCAATCTGCACCGATAGTAAGTTTATCACCAATCGTTCCATTTAAATTTATTTGTACTTGCTGCTTAAAGTCAGGTTCATTTCGTGTATTTCCAAGAGCTGAGGTAGTTATTCCTGTTGTTGTTTCATTCCGCCATGCACCGTGAATATCAACTTGGCCGGCAATATTTAATTTGATATGAGGGGCACCAAAAATACTTAGCAGCGGAGTGCTTGGAAGCGGTATCTCAATATTTGTTATATCAGTAATTAATTGAGTTAAATCTTTATTTGTACTTTTTAGTTTGTATTCATAACCCTTTTGTTCCCATACATCGCGTTTGATTGCTTCGAGTTTTAGTTTTATATATTCATCAATTGGAAACTCTAAAGATTCACGAATTGGTTTCCCTGCTATGCTTTCTTTGATCGTAACTTTTTTCCCTGCGGAATCTAATTGTACAGTTTTGGATAAAACGTTTTCGGAAGGGTAAACAAAAAAACTGGATCGCTTCTTTTCTCTAAATAAAATATTGGGAAAATCATTACGATAAAAATGGAAATATTTTATTCTTGCCGTAGAATCCTTGGACATGGTTTCAATTCTTTTTAACGAATCCTGTTTTGTTTTAATTCTTAATGCATCTTCGGAAAATAAATTAGTCGTTAAAGAATCTTTTTTAACAGGTTTGATTAGTTTGACTGTTGAATCCGGAACGATTGGATTTAATTTATTAACAGGGATTTTTGTAGAATCTTTTGAAATGCTGTCAATTCTTTTTAATGAATCTTGTTTTGCTTTGTTTTTTAATGAATCCTCCGCCAATAGATTAATCTTTGTAGAATCATTTTTAACGGCTTTGATCTGCTTCGCTGTTGAATCCGGAACAGTGGAAATTATTTTGCTGCTTTGAGCTTGATTAAAAGTTTTTGATAAATCTAATAAATCTTGTTTTATATCAATTCCATCAATGGTTGAATTAGAGTTGATATAATCAAAACAAGCATCAAATAAGAGAATTTTATTCGAGTTTGAGTAAGATTGATTTCTGAAGCCTAATATTGCGGCCAACGAGATCATTAAAATAGGAAGCAAAATTAATTTGAATCCCGGTTTAAAGATATTTTTGAATTGCGGAGAAATAAGAGTCCTTCGAATTATTGAGAATGGTAGAAACCTTCTATTCAACCTCCTTTAATTTCTTAGTCTAAAATTATCAAAAAAAAAGCATTTGGCAATTTATTTTTTTGGGTAAAATTCTCCTCTATTAACTACTAATTATCCTACTTAAAACTTTTCCTGATTACAAATCTATTTCATATTAGAAATTAACTATGATTTGATTATATCTTCAAGATGAGTTTTTTCATCGAAAGTTTCTATAATATTACTCTCATGGACAATAATAGCACTTAATTTGTTTCCAAGAAAAACACCCGTATCAAGATAAACTGCATTGGAATCTTCAGCAAGTGTTATTTCGTGTTTTGTTGTATGCCCTACAACCTGAAGCTTTCCAATATTCAACAGTGAGTCACGCGTCCAAAGAATTCCTCTGTCACTTCGCAAATCATTTCTAATTAATGTATCAAGAATTTCCAATCCATCCAGATAATTTGGAGGTAAAAGTTTTGCATAGTAGTTCGAAATTCCGGCGTGAGATATAAAACAATCCGGTAAGTTAAAGTAAAGCGGTGCAAGTTTAATCAATTCAATATGCTGAAACATTTCTGTTTCTTTATTGGCATACGATTCCAAAGTAGATTCGTTTCCGTTAAAAAACCATGAACGGGCAAAAACACTTTGCGGATCTTTGAAGAAATGAAAAAACATATAATCATGGTTGCCGGGTGTAAATAAAATATTGTTTGTAATTATGAATTCGAAAACGTCACTGCTTCGATTTCCCCGGTCAACCAAATCCCCCACAGTGTACACAGGAATATTCGGGTAACGCCGAATTATTTTTTTATATAGTTCTACTAATGTAAAATAACAACCATGTATATCCCCAATAATAGCAATCATAAATAATCTACGTTAAATGTGATAGGTATTTTTAGCAAATTCAGTTAATTCATGCTTAAAATCAGGATGGGAAATTTCAATTAATGCACGAACTCTTTCTTGAATACTTTTACCGAACAAATAAGCAACACCGTATTCGGTAACAACGTAATGAACATCTCCCCGCGAAGTTACAACACCAGCTCCGGGTTTAAGCATAGGAACAATTTTAGAAAACTTGAGATCTTTAGTGGCAGATGGAAGAGCAATAATTGGTTTTCCGCCTTCGCTATGCGCAGCCCCTCTAACAAAATCTACCTGTCCGCCAATTCCGCTAAAAAATTTCGTCCCGATAGAATCCGCACAAACTTGGCCTGTAAGATCAATCTCTATAGCTGAATTGATCGCTATCATTTTATTATTCTTTGAGATCAAAAATGGATCATTTACATATTCCTGCGGATGAAATTCAAACACGGGATTATTATCTATAAAATTGTAAGAACGTTTTGTCCCTAGAACAAATCCTGCTATTATTTTCCCTGGATGAAGAGTTTTCTTTTCGCCGTTAACAACACCTTCCTCCACAAGATTAATTAATCCGTCAGAGAACATTTCCGTATGAACACCAAGATCATTTTTGTTGTGTAAATATTTTAAGACTGCATCAGGTATTGCACCTATTCCCATTTGAAGTGTTGAACCGTCTTCAATCATCTCAGCAACATTCTTACCGATTTGATCATATATTTTTAGTACTTCCGGTGTTGCGTCAGGATCTGCTTGCGGTAATTCTTGTAAAGGTTCATCAATCTCAACAACAAAATCAATTTTATTAACATGAATAAAACTGTTACCTAATCCGCGCGGCATGTGTTTGTTCACTTGTGCAATTACACATTTTGCTTTTTCAGCCGGAGTTTTGATATTTCCAACATCAATACCGTAGCTGCAGAATCCATGTTCATCCGGAGGAGAAACGTGAATCATTGCAACATCAGCTTGAATAACCCCACGCTTAAATAACATTGTAACTTCGGAAAGAAATATGGGAATAAATTCCGCACGGCCTTCATTAACAGCCGTACGCGCATTGGCACCAATGAAAAATGCCTTATGCTTAAAATGTTTTTCCATTCCCGGTTTAGTATAAGGTATATCACCTACAACAAGGATATGATAAATCTCAACGTTGCTTAATTCATCTTTTCTGCGAACCATTGCATTAATCAACTCAAGAGGAGCAGCACAACCAGGCTGGACAACAATCTTATCATTCGATTTAATAATTTTTACGGCTTCATCGGACGTAACAATTCTAGAATTATACTTTTTTACCCAAGGTGCATTCGATGTCAAACCAACTTTTATTTCATCAACTGTCATATTACTTACTCAATTGTTAGAAAAAATGTGAAGGCGTCTAAACTCTATATTAAACGCTTCGGCAATATTTTCATTTGAACAAAATCCGTTATATGTACAAACACCTTTTGCTAATCCGGCGTCTCCAAGGAGTGCATTCGATAATCCGTTATCAGCAATTTCTAAAATATATTCTATTGACGCATTTGTTAATCCGTACGTAGCGGTTCTTGAAACGAGTGCCGGCATATTGGGTACACAATAATGAATTACATTATGTTGCATAAAAATCGGATCGGAAACTGAAGTTGGCCTGCTTGTTTCTACACAACCTCCTTGATCAATTGAGACATCAACAATCACTGCACCTTTCTTCATTGATCTAACCATGTCTTCAGTGACCAAGTGGGGTGTTTTTTCCGCTTTCAATTGTACTGCACCAATTAGAAGATCAGCAAACTTAGTTCCTCTTGCTATTGTATATGGATTAGCCGCAACAGTAGTAATATTATTAGATATATCCGTTTCGATTCTCCGAAGTCTGCGTAAATCCTTATCAAGAACAATTACATGAGCACCTCTGGCATAAGCAGCACGGGCGGCGGTAAATCCGACTACGCCTGCGCCCAGTATAACAACTGCTGCAGGTGCAACTCCTGTGATTCCGCCCATTAATATCCCACGACTATTAGGAATATCACTGCATAAAAATCTTTCACCCTCTTGAACGGCAAGTTGCCCGGCAATTTCACTCATAGATTGTAAAATCGGAAGGTGTTCCCCTTTCTCGATCAACTCATAGGCAATTGCGATATTCTTTTTTGTAAGAAGTTTTTCAATAATATTTTTTTTACCGACGGCTAAATGAAGAAATGAAAAAATAATCTGCTCATCTTGAAGCATATCAACTTCACTATCGGATAAAGGAGCAATCTTAACAATCATTTCAGCACGTTGATAAATTTCATCGGCAGTGTATACAATATTAGCACCGACACGCCTGTAACTTTCATCAGTGAAGTGGCTTTCAACTCCCGCATTCGTTTCAATGAAAACGGAATGCCCTGCTTTAACTAAGGTATCAACCCCTGCAGGAGCCAGAGCAATTCTTCTTTCTCCCTTATAAGTCTCTTTTGGAAACCCAATTCTCATAACAATTCTTATATTATTTGAATGCAAAATAGCTATTCACACTGCGACATTCAATTATGAGCAATAACAGAGTTATATACTAATTAGTTCGGGTATGTTCTAAAGTCCGTAAGATTTGTAAGTTGATAATGATCTTTGGGGTATTATGTCGAAATTCAAAAATACATTCAGAATCGAATCCGCAAGATTAAAAGAGTGGAATTACTCAAATCCATGGTGGTATTATATTACCATTAACACAAAAAATCATCTTCATCATTTTGGTGAAGTTGAAAACAGTAACATGGTATTGAATGAATTAGGAATGGTTGTAGAAGCAGAATGGTTGAAGACAAAATCATTACGTACAAATGTCGAACTGGATTATTTTGTCATTATGCCAAATCACCTACACGGAATAATAATTTTAAACCCTGTAGAGACACGCCGAAGCGTGTCTCAAAAGAAAGAGATATTGTTAACATCCGAGACTCGCCGCGGCGAGTCTTTACAAAACGATACTAAAGCCCAGTTTGGTAAACCTATCAGTAATTCACTTTCATTAATCATAAATCATTTCAAAGGTTCAGTAAAACGATGGGCTAATTCAAATAATTATTCTAATTTTTTCTGGCAGACAAGATTTTATGATAGAATTATTAGAAATGAAAAAGAATTGTATAATGTTAGAAAATATATTGAGCAGAATCCGTTGAAATGGGAATTGGGAAAAGATAAATCGGGAAATATTTTCGATTTGTAATTTATGTTTCATAAAGACGCGGCATACCTAGTCTTTACAATTTACCCGAACAAAAGTCTAACAATGAAAAGTGCACCAAGTATTCCTGCTACATCTGCTAATAATCCAACAGTAACTGCGTGTCTTGTTTTTTTAATATTGACTGAACCAAAATAAAGTGCCAGCACATAAAAAGTTGTTTCTGTACTTCCCATAATTGTTGAAACAAGTATTCCAATAAATGAATCAGGCCCGTGTACGGACATAACTTCAGACATAATTCCAAGCGATCCGCTCCCGGAAAGCGGTCGCATTAGTGCCATAGGTAATGCTTCAGCAGGAAATCCGATTAGATTCGTCATTGGAGATAAGATGACCATCAGAAAATCCATAGCACCCCCTGCCCGGAATATTCCAATAGCAACAAGCATTGCAACTAAATATGGAATTATCCGCAGCGCAACATTGAATCCTTCTTTAGCACCATCTACAAATGCTTCATAAATTTTTACTTTCTTAATCGCCCCGTAAACAACAAACGATATTATTATTACCGGTATTGCAAGAGTTGATACAATCTGTATAATTATTTTCAAACTTTCCAAATTTAGAAAACCTGCACTAGAAAATATTTTTGACATCAATCCTGTTGTGGCAAGTAATACAATGAGAAATGCAATCGAAAATATTGCTGTAAAAAATTTCCAGCCTGATTTTAGAAACGATACAAAGTTGGAAAAACTCATTGGGAATTTTTCTAATGTTTTAGCAGAAAGAATTCCCACAAAAGTTGCACATGATGCACCAAATATAGATGTCCCTATAATTATTGTCGGGTCGCTGCTTCCAGACGCAGCACGAACTGCAATCGCTGTTGCCGGAATTAATGTTAATCCCGCTGTATTGATTGCGAGAAAAGTTACCATTGCATTTGTTGCTGTCCCTTTTTCCGGATTAAGTTTATCCAATTCTTCCATAGCTTTAAGTCCGAATGGAGTAGCAGCGTTACCGAGTCCGAGCATATTTGCAGAAATATTCATAATCATTGGACCCATAGCCGGATGATCTTGAGGTACATCGGGAAATAAAAATTTTGTAATTGGTTTTACAGATTTTGCAATAATTTGAATTAATCCCGACTGTTCTGCAACTTTCATAATGCCAAGCCATAAGGCCATAATTCCAATCAATCCCAATGCAATATTAACTGCTTTTCCGGCGTAATCAATCGCTGAATTAGTTACATCTTTCATCTTAACAAAAGAAATTTTCTCTAAAGTAAACGCTGCTTCATAAGAATTTATTCCGTTGGTATTACCCAATATAATTTTCCCACCTAAATCATTTTCCTTTCCCGATACTTTAGCCATCTCTTGCCAGATCGCCGGTGATTTTTCATCAACAGTAAAATAAACTGTGTAATTATTTTCTTTTTTGTTAAATGTAAGTTTAACTTTTTGATCAATCACTTCGTTTTGATTTATTTTATAAAATTTAGCGAATGACCGGGCGGAGATTTTAATTATTGCATCAAAGGGTTTCTCACTTTTTGCAAAACTCGAATCAAATGAAACAGAGGCTTCAACTGATTCACCGTTCTTATATTTATTCTGTGTTTGATTGGATAAATCAAGCGTAAGTGCAGTTCCGATACCGAGAAAAAGTAATCCAAGCCAAATATAATTGAGCATGTTAAATTCTCTGATGAATGATTGATTGGATGCAAATTAAAAATTATCTGAGTAAAAGACAGATTTTATTTAATTTAGGTATAATAGCAATGGCTAATTGAGAATTGCGAATGGAGAATTGAAATGAAACTTGGATTGGTTCAATATTCACCGGTTTGGGAAAATCCCGAAGAGAACATTTTAAGGATCGAAGACTTATTAAAAACAACAAACACAAAATTCGATCTGCTTGTTTTCCCGGAAATGACTCTCACCGGATTTACAATGAATTCTGAAAAATTTGCTGAAGAGTTAGATGGAATCGGAATGCAATATTTTTTAAACCTTTCAGCACGATTAAAGACAAACATATTTGCCGGGATAATTGAGCATGACGGTGAAAATATTTACAACTCACTCGTTCATTTTGATTCCTTTGGTTTGATTAGAGCACGCTACAGAAAAATTCATCCTTTCAGTTATGCGAAGGAAGATAAGTCCTATAATGCGGGGAATGAAACAGTAATTACTCAAATAGATAAAATAAAATTTGGCTTGAGCGTTTGTTACGATTTACGTTTTCCCGAATTATATCGCCTTTATGCAAAACAACAAGTTGATATTTTAATTGATATAGCAAATTGGCCGATACCGAGAATTGATCATTGGAAAAGTTTATTGAAAGCCCGTGCAATTGAGAATCAATGTTTTATGATTGGTGTAAATAGAGTTGGGACAGACCCGTTTAATACTTATAACGGTTGCAGCGCTGTGTTTGATCCTATGGGAAATGAAATTGTTTTAGTTAAGAATAAAGAAAAAATAATTGAAGCAGAAATTGATTTAGGAGAAGTTAGTGCCACAAGAAGTAAGTTACCTTTCCTTCACGATATAAGATTAATATAAGTTACAGATCTGTTTTATTAGTGATCAATCTAATTCCATTCCGGTTTGTTATATACAGCCAAATCCATTCAGCAAGAACTTTGTAGCGGTTTCGAAATCCGATCAAGTATAATATATGAATGAAAACCCATGCTAACCATGCAATTAATCCCGATGCTTTGATCTTGCCAATCTGCATTACTGCTCTGGCTCTACCAATCGTTGCCAAATTCCCTTTATCAAAATATTTAAACGGACCTCTTTTTTCTTTTGGAATCTGATGAGAAATAATTTTTGCAACAAAATTCCCCTGTTGGATTGCAACGGGACAAACTCCCGGCAATTGTTTACCGTTTTTATCATAGCACAATGCTGCGTCACCGATAACAAAAATTTCAGGGTGCTCTTTTACGCAGCAATCTTTTTGAACAACAACTCTCCCGACTTTGTCTTGTTCCGCCCCAAGTGCTTTAATTAAAGGTGGAATTGTATTCCCAGCCGCCCAAATTACATTTTGTGTTTCAATAAATTCATTTTCGAGCTGGACTCCTGAAGAACTTATCGCTGTTACTTTTGAATTTAATTTTACAGTTACACCAAGTTCTTCAAGAAGCGTCTTACCCTTTTTGTTCAGGGGCTCATCATAAATCCCTAAAATTTTATTTGTAGCTTCAACTAAAATTATTTTAGCTTTTGCAGGATCAATTTTTCTGAAATCTTTCATCATGGTATGTCTTGCAATTTCAGCTATCGCACCGGCTAATTCGACTCCAGTCGGTCCGCCTCCGACAATAACAAAAGTTAAATGCTTTTGAATTTCGGCTGCATTATTAGATCGTTCGGCTTTCTCGAATGACAATAACATTTTTTCACGCAGAGCAAGCGCATCGCGCATTGTTTTCAAACCCGGCGCAAATTTTTCCCATTCGTCTTTACCGAAATAAGAATGACGCGAACCGATTGCAACAATCAAATAATTATAATCAAATTCATCACCGTGCAAAAACACTTTCTGCTTCTGTATATCTATATCAGTTACTTCTCCCATTATCACTCTAGCATTTTCCTGCTTGCGGAGTATAGATCTGATTGGTGCGGCAATATCAGCAGGAGAAAGTGCCGCTGTAGCTACCTGGTACAGTAATGGTTGGAAAAGATGATGATTGGTTTTATCTATAAGAGTTATTTCAACATCGGCATTTTTAAGCGCTTTGGCAGCTGTCAATCCGCCAAATCCTCCGCCGATTATTACAACTTTCTCTTTCATGATTTTTTCTTACTTCCTGAGATTAAAATCTTAACCTAATTTATAAAATAATAGTGAGAATAGATTAATTCGAAGTATGATTCTAATATAAAGAAAGGCCACAAAAGATTTTACTCTTAAGTGACCTTGGAGAGTTGACTATGCATCGGGAATCTTTTTAAAAGCCTGTATTTACATTAACATCAACCTGCTCATTATTTCTGCGCTTAAAGTTGTTGAAGTTGTAACTCAAAGTTAGATTAAATATCGGCGCTTCCGGTCTAACATTTAAGTTGGATGTAAATCCCGTTCCGTTAGAAATAATATTGTATTTAGTTTGTCCGAACAAATTCTGTGCGCTTAATGTTGCAATTAATTGTCTTTCAAAGAATTCTTGTCTGACTGAAGCACCAATTATCATAAATGATTTCATTTCGCCCTGCGATGTTACATTCTTAGGATAATAATTTGTAAAGAATTGTAACCGTGTTGCTGCCGATAACATTAATGTTGTATTCAATCTTGCATCCCAGGAAAAATTATTTTGTTCGGGGATTGCATATTCCGGAACTGCCTTCAGACTAAAATTATAAATATTCAATGACGGATCCATTTTAAACCAAGGTGCGAATGTGATGTTGGCAGAAATTTCTGAACCGATTGAAGTTGAATTTGTTGTATTGGCAAATGTCAAATTTAGTCTTCCGGTATTATCCACTACTTGAATTTGATCAATTCCGTCATCAGTTTTTCTAAAATAAGTTTGGACAGTCAGATAAACACCGGAAAAAGATTTTTGATAATTCAATTCGATTGAGTGGGTAAACGACGGCACCAAATATGGATTACCGCCTGTTGCAGTGTATGTATCGGAAAAATATGTAAACGGGTTTAACTGTCCGTCAAACGGCCGTTGAATTCTCCTGCTGTAACTAAATTGTAATTGCTGATCATTCGGAAGTTTTTCAGAAATATTTAAAGTCGGGAAAAAATGTAACTTCTGGTATTTGTATTCTGTACCTGTCGTTATTTGATCCAGTAGTCTGTCGGTATATTCAAGACGTAAACCTGCTTGATATTCTAGTCCTAATACTTGGTCCGAATAAGTTGCAAACCCGGCATAAACATTATTTCTAAAATCAAAATTATTAGAGAAGGCATTGTTAATCGTCCATGTCTGATCTGCAGAATTAAAATCTTTACTTACTATATCAATTTTTTTGTAGAAAAGATTTGCCTGAAGGCCGGTTTCAAAAACATTTTTGTCGGCTAAATTATGTTTATAATTTAATTTTATTCTCGAATCAATTCTTGAAGTATTATTCTCTCTTCCTTTAATTTTTACTTGTGAAGTTGGTGAAGAAATAGTTTCCGTTGTTATCTGGTCACTCGGTAATTCCAATTTAGTAAATGTTGCCTCAAAATAAAGATCATTTACCTTTGGAGTAAAGACATTGGTCAAGTTTATTGATCCGTTAAAATATTTAGCTGTTGTATTGTTTCTATCATTTGTAACTGAATACGAGTTTAATGCCGGATCCGTAAAATTAGAAGAGTTGTTGTAAGTATTTACTCCCATATTAAAATCCGTATAACCAATAGAGCCATTGATTCCTAAAGTGACTTTATCGGAGAAATATTTATCGAAAGAAAATCTTCCTGTGTAGGCATCTCTTTTTGAATGTAGATCTGCTGATGATGTTACACCCGAAATATTGAAAGCGGACCTATCAACATTTATATCTTGCATATAATTAAAACGTCTTGCATCTCCTCCAAGTGTAATATTAAAATCTTCATCCCTGTAACTAAGATTAAAATCACCGTTGTATTTATCTCGTGAACCGGCTCCGCTATTTACAATTCCGCTTGTACTTGTCAAATTAGTTTTTTTTGTAACAATATTAATTATACCGGCAGTGCCTTCGGCATCGTATTTAGCTGAGGGATTAGTAATGATTTCAATATTATCAATAATGTTTGCCGGGATTTGCCGCAGGGCATCCGTTCCGGAAAGAACACTCGGTCTTCCATCAACCATAACTGTAAAATTTCCGCTTCCTCGTAAAGTTAAATTTCCGTTTGCATCTATTTGAACAGACGGTTGGTTCTGAAGAACATCAACAGCCGTTCCACCTGCTGCTGAAAGATTTTGACTTACATTAACAACCTTTTTATCAATCTTAAATTCCATAGCGCTCTTATCTGCAACCACTTCATTCTCTTTCATTTGGACTGCCAGTGGTTGTAATTTAATCACGCTTAGGTTAACTGAATAATTATTCTCCGTTATTTGAACATCATTAATAGTTTTCTTTTTAAATCCAACAAAAGATATTACTAGATCATAATTACCATTTGAAATTCCATTTAGTAAAAATTCTCCCTTTTGATTGGATGCAATCCCAGAAACCATTTTCGAATCTTGTTTCGACATTAATACAACATTTGCATACTCGATAGGACTGCTTGTAACTTCATCAATTACTTTACCGGTTATTGTGCCTTGCGAAATAGCTTTTCCCCTTGTATTTGCAGCTAATAGAACATTGCTCTGTGCAAAAGAAGATGTGTATAATAATATAGCTGAAATTGCTAAATAAAAATATCTCTTCATAAAATTTTTCCTTTTGTTAATACTTATGACGTAAGGAGAAAATAAAAAGTTACAGAAGGGAAAAAATATTGCAGTTAAAAACTGTTAAAGGTCAAATGATGGCCGACAAGAATAATTATCTTCTGCCTGAATACAAACCGCCGGACTTGGTAACTTTAATATCCTGAAGCTCAGGTGCTTTAAGGCGAATCTCAAACCGGAAACCGCTGTAAACCCCCAGCGGGTTCCAATTAAAATTCATTTCCCAGCAATGAAGGTCTCTGTAAATTGTTACTTGCGGGGCTGAAACTTGTTTAGTCTCAAAATCATAACTGCCGCGTATTGTAAATTTCCAATTCTTCGTTAAGCTAAATCCCAGATCTGCATTTAGATTTGAATAGGACTGTGACTGATTTGGTGTCGGTTTAGAAAAATTATAATTGTAACTCAAACTTAAATTCCAAGGAATAGTTAAATCCGGCGATTGTTCCTCATCATACAAACCGATGTAATCTTTTTTTGCAAATGCGTTGAACCCTTCGTCCTTTTGTTCTTTTTTCTGTTTGTTAGTTTCAACTGGTTTTAATTTTTCACCACTTAGAGAAGTTGATACGGAAAAACTAAAATTAGTTAAACGAAATAAACCTTTTCCGTTTGATGCCAGGTATTGATTGATCCTTTGATAAATATCATTACCGTTTCCATCTTTACCTTTAACTGCATAGTCATAAAATGTATAGGAAGACGAACCGGAAAAACTTAACAGGTCTCCTATCTGCGTTCTGTAACTTAAATTCAAATCGGAGAGTTTCATACTATCGGCTGCAAAGTTATAACCGATACTTGCATTCAAGTTTAAAAGCTGAATTTTCTTTTGCTCTTTTGTTGTATCGGCAGCACTCTTGGCCATTTTCATTTCAAAAATATTGCCTAAAGAAAAACTTAAACTTTGTGATTGACCGGATGAGACACCGCCAAATACTTCACCGCTGTATTTATCATAACGTACAACTTCACCGTTAGATTTTGTATAAGAGTCATAATACCCCCAAACATCATTGGAAAAATCCGGTTGATAATTATATGAGATTGAGGGAAGTATTGTATGCCGGAAAGATTCAATTCCTAAAACATTCGGATTTATAACACCATACAATTTTGTTGAGGTTGAAACACTCATATTAAAAGTTCGAACAAAATTTAGTTCATTAATTGTTGATTGTATTGTTGAATCTTTTGTGGTTTTTATTCCTGTTAAAGGATCTACTGTTTCAATGGTTTTATTCTCTATCTTCGTTCGCTTGTTATACCACTTTTCCGTGTAAGAAATATTTGGCGATACGTTAAAGTAACCTAACTTTGGAGATGCACTAACTGAAATGTTATGCAAAGCTCCTGCATGAATGTCTAAATTATCGCCTGTCTTTCTTCTATTATTTGTGAATTGGCCTGAATAGCTGTAGCCAATTAACTCATACCATTTTTGATCACTCAAGGATTCAACATCATCCCGCTTGAACGGATAAGTTATTGACTTGCTGAAATTAATATTTGGAAGTGACTCGTTAATATTTCCGCTTGTCAGATTTTGTGTTCTGCTATAATTGATTGCCAAACTTGCGCCGGATTCATCCCATATCTTACTAAACGTTGCATTGGAAGTAATATCTTGGGAAAGGATATCATTGTAATTAATACTGTTATTTTTCAAAAAGTTAGATGATAAGAACTGCAGATTTACATCAAGCCGTGTTGTTGGATTAATTTGCTGATTATGATACCACGATAGATTCCAATCGGTTCTAACCTCTCTGTTTGGATCATTTGCTTCACCTAAAATAATTTTGGAATAACCGGCATTTACTGTTCCGGAAAAATTATACCGTTCGGCATAACGGAATCTCGACCTTGCGCCCCACCCGCCTTTTGTGTAATAATCTCCGGTGAGTGCAAGATCCATATAATCATTCATTGCCATGAAGTAACCGAAATTTCTAAAAAATTGCCCCCGGTTATTTTCTTGTCCGTAAGCAGGAATAATTATTCCCGAACGTCTCCCGGTTTCATTCGGGAATACAGCAAACGGCAACGGAATTGGGAACGGGACACCGCCGATATACATAAATATCCAGCGGGCAACAATCTTATCTTTTTGAATCACCTTCATTTCACTTGCGGAAAAATATGTATGCGGAGTATCGGAATCGCAAGTTGTGAAGGTTCCGTTTTTAATAAAGTAAGTACTCTTATCAACTTTATTTACTTCTTCTCCGGCATAAGTTTGTCCCTTGTCTTTATTTTTTGCAAGAGAAATATATCCGCGCTGATTCTTAAAATTATATTTTATTCTTTCGCCTTCGTAAGTTTCACCGCCTTCTGTTAAGTGTGGTGATTGTTTTAATTTTGTTTTTGCAGTGTCGGCTGTATCAACAGCGCCAAATGCATCAAGTTCATTTGTGTTGTAATCAACAAATATTTTCGCACTCTTGAGATCGGTTGTTTTATATTTCAATTCACCGGATCCGTAAACAAACATTTTTTTCTTTTGGACATCAAAAATCAGAGAATCCGAAGCGTTAGCAAAAACAGTTGCATCAACATCATATTTCTTTTTTGATTTTGTGGAATCTGAAACAGAAAGAGAATCGGCAGCATTTTTTTTAAATGATGTTGAATCTTTCTGCTGAGCGAATAGGGTTGAGAAAAAAAAGATTAATATTATTGAAAATGAATACTTCATCGTTTCCGGTATTTCTTATTAACTTCACTTCAAAATTACGATTTATAAAACACTAGCGCCGATGCACCTTTAACACCGGCATTGTTCTTCAATTTAGCCGGTTTCACTATTATCTGATCTTTGAACGGTTTTATTACTCTCTCTTTTATAGCTAATTTAACAGTATCAAATAATAATTGACCAAAGCCAGCTACTCCCCCGCCGATTATAATTGTTGATATATCAAGAACGTTTACAATGGATGCTAAAACATATCCAAGTTTTAAACCGCAATCTACAATAATTGATTTTGCAAAATCATCCCCGTTTTCTGCAGCCTGATGAATTAATTGTGGTGTAAGTAGATTTAAGTTATCACCTGTAAGTTTGTTCAACTGAGAATCTTTTCTCTCTTGCAATTGTTTTTTCACCCGCTCAATTAAATAATTATTTCCTATGAAAGATTCAACGCAGCCAAATGATCCGCATTTACATTGAGGTCCCTCATAATCAATTGTAACATGGCCAATCTCTCCGGCCCCTCCGGTTTCACCGCGATAGATTTTTTTATTAATTATTATTCCACCGCCGACACCGGTACCAAGAGTTATCATTACAAAATTTTCTAATTTTTTCCCGGCACCATAAATCAACTCTCCTATTGCTGCAGCATTGGCATCGTTCTCAACATAAACATCGCAATCAAATTTTTCTTTTATAGCTTTACCCAAATGTACTTTTCCCCAATTAGGAAAGTTAGGCGGATTTTCAACAGTTCCCTTTTTTAATTTCACTGCACCGGGCGCACCTATTCCAATTCCAAGTATCTTATCTATCTTTTTATTTGTGATTAATTTGATTCCTTTAACGATCTGCTCAATTACCGCATCGGGACCTTTTGAAGCACAGCTATCAACAGAAGTTTTCTTATGAATCATTCCATTTGAATCCACCAAACCAATTTTTATAGATGTCCCTCCGAGATCAACACCAACAGCATATTTTTTCTTCGACATTAATTTCTCTAATTGAATGATTTATCAACAATAGTTATTTCATCAGGATATTCCAGCTTACCGAATGGGGTGCCCAAAACAGGTTTAGCTACCATCTTTAAGTTTGATGTTGATCCATGTACTCCGCCTATTTGCAAAAGCAGAAGAAGGATATCATCCATACTTTTTTCCTTAAAGGACTTTGCAACATTAAATTCAATTTTGATCGGAATGATGACCGATTCTCCTTTGCCAGGAACGAAAACCGGTTCGGTGATATTTCCTTGAATAATTTCCTTTTCGTTTAAAAATAATCTCCATGGGAATGATGCAATGTTCAAATCCGTTCTGGCAAATCCTCCATTGCCGTCATTAGGATTTTTTGCCTCAATATTCAGCAAAAAAGTAAGCGG